>Ga0075856_135_pt1 | contig 7546 bp, 7 predicted proteins | sample RifGroF2_FD_67958 | JGI IMG/M metagenome (GOLD analysis project Ga0075856, IMG submission 67958) | Microgenomates (Collierbacteria) bacterium GW2011_GWF2_42_51 | reverse complement strand
TGTTTGTTTCATGGGCACAATTTTAACATATTTTTCTTCCTCAGGTATACTAGAATAAGTTCTTATGCTATTTACCCTATTCGAAATCCTTCTATCTGTCGTTTATCTTATCCTCGCCATCGCCATTCACGAGTTTTCCCATGCCTTTGCCGCGGACCGTCTGGGCGATCCCACGGCCAGAGCTGCCGGTAGACTAACCCTTAATCCCTTTGCCCACATCGATCTTGTAGGCACCGTTGTCCTTCCTCTGTCTCTCATGCTCCTCTCCGGAGGCGGTTTTGCTTTTGGCTGGGGCAAACCAACACCTTTTGATCCCTACAATCTCCAAAAACCCCGCCGCGATGCCGGCATCATCTCCATCGCCGGACCAATAAGTATAGCTTTAATTGTTCATTTTCTCCCCTATACTTTCGGAATTTTCTTGGTCCCTTTTGTGATCGTAAATATTAGTTTAGCCGTCTTCAACCTTGTCCCCGTCGGACCTCTGGATGGTCAAAAAATCATCTTTGCCTTACTTCCAAGAGGCTTGGCCTATGAATACCAAACAATTATGAACCGTTACGGCACGCTCCTTCTCATCTTCCTTATCTTCCCTTTTTTTGGTAGTTCTCCAATAATGGCAATTCTGGAACCCATCATCCGGTTTCTAATCCGCCTCTTACTCCCCTAATAAATAAAACTAGAATTTAGAGGGCTCGTTTTCTGGAGATAAAGCTAAAGACCCCTACGATAAGAAGTAGCGCTCCAAATCCAAACAAAGCAATCTTTAAAACTGTCGACAATGCTCCCCCTATTCCCTGACCGACCGTAGCTTCCGGAGTTATTTTTGCCTCCGCTGACTTTGTGGGAGTTGCCTTTACGGCTTTTTCCGGTGTCGGTGTCGGAGCAATGGTCACACTAGCGTCTTGTTTTACTTCACCGGTCACAAAATTAATTGCTTGTACTACACCTGAAAGCAAAACACTGTCTGATGGTTTACTTCCGTAGCCATCGGTCTCTGCCGTCACAAAAAGACTGGTAAATTTAGTGTCGGTACCTGTCGCCAACTTTCCGTTGACAATTTCACCGATTCTTCTGGTTTTACCCGTTTCTCCAGTAGACCAAACAACGTAGCGATTTTGTTCTGGAGATAAAGCGGTTTTTAGATCTCGACAGGTAGCCAAAATTCTGTATGTTCCATCAACAAACACGGAAGCGGCAAAACAAGAGCCACTGGTTCCCGCGCCTCTCAATAAAACAACCCCTTCGTTGGCCATTGATACTTTGGGAAATGCCAAAATTTCCAGTAAGGCAACCATTAACAAACCTAAATTTAATTTCCTCATATAAAAATATTGTACCGCAAATCCTACAGATTTTTCACCATATAAGTTCCCTCAAGTTCATACCCCAACTTCCGGTAGTACTCCCTCGTGCCAATAGCTGAAATCACCGCCATTTTCTTGTAGCCCATTTCCCTTGCAATTTCCTCGGCTTTGACCATCAGTCTTTTCCCCAGTCCTCGGTGTTGTGTTTTGATGCCGTCATTGATATCAATCTGAGCCACCTGACCATAAGTGTGTACTTCCCGAGTAATCGCTGCCCCTTCAAGTTCTTCAAAAAGCATCTTTTCCGTTTTCTCAGGTAGTCTAAGTCGCAACATCGAAAACAATTTATCTTCATACTCGTAAGACAAAAACAGTTCTTTACCTCCCAAACTTTCCCTTTCGTTAACCAGTAACTCCACCTTGGTGTCATAAACTCCTCCACGGACTTCTCGACAACGAATACATCTACACTTCTTCCCTTCTTCCAAAAGTTCTTGCTGAAGAATTTGCCTTAGATTAGTTCTTGTCGTTCCGGCTGACACCCATTTTTTACTGATATCTCGAATAAGTCTATCTATACGACACCATACGGGTGTCTGAGCTTTGATCTCTTTTAATACCTTAATCAGATCAATCTCTTCATAAGGTAGATACTCTCCTTGTTTCCACATCTCATACATCTCCGTCCCCTTAATCGTCATCGCCGGATACACCTTTAGGTAGTCCGGACCAAATCGAAGATCATTAAACATCATCTTCGCCATCTCGATGTCCTTTTCGGGATTACTTCCAGGTAAATTCGGCATCAAGTGATAACAAATCTTCAGACCCGCATTGCGACACATTCTGGTTGCCTCGGCCACTTCGTCAAGGCTATGCCCCCTTTTTATTTTCTTTAAAATCTCTTCGTCAAAAGCCTGTACTCCCAGCTGAACCTTCGTCACCCCCAACTCTCGCCAGAGTCTAATTTCCTGCTCGCTCACCCAATCAGGTCTTGTCTCTACCGAAATACCCACGACTCTTTTTTCCGCCGTTTCATTGTATTTTTGGGCTTCAGCCAACGTCTCACTTACTTTGCCATTGACGGCGTCAAACATACTTTTGAAAAACTCTCGTTTGTACTTCTCGGGATAACTTCCGAAGGTTCCTCCAATGACAATTAAATCGATCTTGTCGGTGATATGTCCTGTCTCCATCATCTGTTTTATTCTTCCTTCCACCTGCTTCATTGGATCAAAGTTCAACGTCTTGGCTCTTTGAGCCGCCGGCTCATCGGACAGATATGACTTGGGCATTCCCTCTTCCAAAGGACAATAGATACACTCTCCCGGACAGTAGAAGGGCTTCATCATCACTGCAAATGGTGCCACACCTGACTCAGTGCGAACCCCGCGAGTTTTCATGGCTTCAATCAATTCCGGATCGGTCAAACTAGGCCATATTTCCGAGTTCTTGGGCATCCTACGCAGTTCTTTTGACCAAATCCGACGATAGTCCTCGATATTCTCAAGGGTCAACTTTTCACTGTCTCTTAGGACTAAATCTTCGATTTGCACTCTCCTATTTTACTCTCCTGCTAAAATATCTCTAATGCCCCAAGAAGAAAACATCATCACTTCCGTCAAAAACATCTACGATAATATCGGAAAAGAGTTCTCATCTTCCCGCCAGTACATCTGGCCGGACCTAAAGCCCTACTTAAAAAACGTTAAATCTGGCTCTTCTGTTCTTGACGTGGGCTGTGGTAATGGTAAGTACACGGGGCTGGATATTAGCAAAGAACTTCTCAAAGAAGCCGAAAGGGCTCATCCTGAACACAAATTTTACGAAACAGATATTACTAAAGAATCCCTTTGGAAACATCTGCCTCAGTACGATTACATTTTTTGTATCGCCGTCTTTCATCATCTCCCCACAAAAAAGGATCAACTTTTTGTTCTCAATCAAATCAAACGTCATCTCAAACCCCGAGGCAAAATACTCATCACCGCTTGGAATCTTTGGCAACCAAAATATTTAAAATATCATTTTGACCTAAAAACTAAGCTCCAAAACCCTCATTTTGTCTATATTCCTTTTCAAGGTAAACCGCGGTTCTGTTTTGCCATGACCACTCCCTATCTAAAAAAACTCCTCGAATCGGTTAATCTGAAACTCAAGGTAAAAAAATCCCCCCACAACTATATCCTCAACTAACATTGATTCTTTTTTAAAGGAAACAACACACCATTGCCTTGACACATCGGTACCTTTTTGCCATACTAAACTAATGCCCAACGATGACCTCGGAAGTTTCCCTATGCCTCAACAAACGCCCTCCGCCCCTGTAGAGCCTGTTGTCGCCGACAACGTAGCACCACCACCCATTACCTCACCGATACCAAGCGAAGAAGGGTCACCTCAAATCGAACCCATCGTATCCACCACCATGGAAAATACTTCTCCGGCAACTCCACCGATTATCTCCCCGGAGACTCCCACTTCCGAACCTCAAACTCCTCAATTTCCTACCTTTGAAGAAACTCCAGAAGAAATTCCCTCGCAACAAATGTCTACCATTTTGGTTGATGAGCATGAAAAACTTGCCGCCGCCAACGAAAGTATGATCGAGAAACAATCCCCTTCGTTAACTTCACAGCCCGCACTCCAACCTGAACCGGTTAAGCCAGCCGAAACTCCACCCGAAGCTGCTCTTCCACCAAAATCCCGGTCCCTGGCCCCCGTTATTATCGTCATTCTCTTAATAGTTGCCGGTGTCGGCCTCGCCGCCGCCGCATATCTCTCTTCCCAGTCAAATAAACTCAAAACACAGCTTTCCGAAATTACACAGACTCTCGAAAAACAAAAAACAATTCTCACCCCTACCGTCACCCCTACCGTTTTTCAAATCCCGACTCCCACAACTGCTACTCAAACTGCCGTCATTGCTACTTCCTCAGCTACCCCTACTACAACAACAATACCCATCAACACCGAGGAAATCCTCCCGCTAACAAACGCCGCTGCGGTTCTTAAAGTGGCCATCAACCACTCACCCAATGCTCAACTAATTCTCATTAAAGTCGACAACGCTACCGACCCCTCAACCGTCGTTACCAAGTACTTTTTCCGTGAAGACTTGACCACCAAAAAGTACTTCTTTGTCTCCATTTCCAGCAATGGTATTCCCGAACTTATTGATAAACAAATTTATGTTAATCCTGACAACAATATCCCTTCTCTAAACGACGCTGTTCTGACAAACAAAATGGGAATGGATCTTGGTGAAACCTTAAAACTTACCTACACTCAATGCGCCAACCAAACCGCTTGTACCTCTGCCCCCGTTAAGGCGATGTACATCAATACCAGCTCAGGCATCACTTGGCAACTCTCTCTTTACACCAATGGTCTCTCCGCGACACCTCTTTTGATTCAAATAAACGCCGAGACAAAAGCCATCATTTACAAATCCCCCGAGTTCGCCAACAAATAATTTCTAAAACAAAATTTAATACATCACTCTTGTGTATTTTTTCTGTGCCAAGGACAAGATTCGAACTTGTGTAGGCTTGCGCCGCGGGTTTTACAGACCCGAGTATTTGACCACTCTACCACCTTGGCATTACCCTTTTACAGGGAGCCGTTGTTGAGACTCGAACTCAATACCTTTCCCTTACCAAGGGAATGCTCTGCCAGGTGAGCTACAACGGCTAATTAACCAACACCATATTTTACCTCATTTCATGCCCAATTTCCCAAGCTCATTCATTATGTATGATTTTAGGTGGGTATTAAAGAATCCGACGGTCATCACTCCATGTTTACAAATCTTCTTGTAAGTTCCTTTCCCCATCGAGTGTATTGGTTTCGTTGTCTTTATAGTATCTGGATCAATACCAAGCATTCTTCCCCAATACTTCCTTGCCTTAACCAAATCATTATCTTTAAAGGTTTGTAAATAATAACCAAATTTATCTTCCTTTGCACGACAAATTATTCTTAAATACAACATAAACTGCTTTATCACCCCAGGATCGGAATTGGTCACTCGAACTGCATAACTAGTAGTTTTATTTCCCTCTCCCCAATACAATCCCAAAGCTAAATACTTTAGCTTCACTTCATCTCTGGTTAATCTCGTTTTTATACAAAAAGGTTCACCATCAGGATTGTGTTTAATATAATTGGCTTCAGAACGCTTTCTCCTTACAATCCCATACTTATCCATCCAATAAATTACTTTGTGTGTTTTAAACCCCAACTTTATCGCTATTTCCGAAAGCGATTGTTTTTTATCGATATATAGCTCTTTTAACTCATCCTTGGTCGGGATTCTTGCCATATATCCATTATCCCGAAAAATACCCAAATGTCAAATCATTTATGGGTATCAAAAACAAGATTGTAAGGTAAAATATAGATTGTTGCGCCACCTTAGCTCAGTTGGCTAGAGCACCTGTTTTGTAAACAGGGGGTCCTGGGTTCGAATCCCAGAGGTGGCTCCAATTATTACTTAAAATTCGACCCTACAATGACCATCAAATCGACTGCCGGCTTATCCTCGGCGGACTGTGTGGCCACTTCTCCTCCAACCAACTGAGCCAGTTGTATAGCCTGACTTCCCCATTTTCCGGTTAAGTCAATAACTAATGTTTTCTGATAATCTGTCGTCTTGGCGGTCGCTTTTGCCGTTACCGAAATTCCCAAAACCTTTTTATCTTTTATTCTCTGTTCCAATGTATTTGTTAAACCCACCGTCTTCGTCCCGTTTACCAATACCACCTTCAAAGGATTATTCACGTCTGTCCCTGTAATAGTCAGGGAACCGTCCCCAATATTCACTGGTACCACATCTACAATTACATTTTTTGTCGGGTTGTAAATGTATGCCTTTTGCGCAATCGAATATATCAATATTTTATCCCCATTCTCCGCCTTGGCAAAAACAGGCTGATCCTTAAGCTTTTCCTTATCCGTCACTGTCGCCATCACCGGTTCTTCTCCTTCGGGTAGAATGACCAACTTACCCACCAAAGCGACAACTTTTGCCGTCTCTTCTTTAGCAATCTTATTTGGATCTTCTTTCAGCACCTGTATCTCTGTTTTTAATTGCCGATTTTCTTTTGAAAGTTTTATCAATCCCCCTATACCTCCAAAAACGATTAACAACACCGCCGCTAAGATAACTTTTCGTTTGTCCATATGTTTGTAATTAATTTAACTAAAAAACCACAATATTTCAAGTGTTTTACAAATTTCCACTTTCACTAGCCGTCTCCGTCGGCGTTATTACTACCACTGGCGTTGGCGTAGGCGTCTCTGTTGGACTTGGGGTTGAGCTCAACTCAGTTGTAGGAGTTGGCGTTATGGTAGTTTCCAGTATTGGAGTTGGTTCAGGTGTTACCGTTTCACTTGGCAGGTCAACAACTCCCCCACTTCCTTCAAACTTGCCTGTTTCATTTACTGCTAGAGCAACCCAGGCAAATCGTAAATCCATGCCGACTCCTCTACTCAAACGAATCTTAAAGCCTCTGGTATTTACATCGGCAATAGCATAACCGGGAATGTCGGCAACCGAAGCACCTCCTACAATTTGCACCGTGGCAGTTACCACTGGTTCGTCTTTATATTCTCTCTCAAACAAAATCTCCACTTGGCTGCCTCCAGTTTTAATCGTGGCAAAACCTGCTGTGTCTTTATTAAACGTTGGCCTTCCGACAAAGTTTACCTCTCCTCTAAAGATCACTTTGCCCAAAAACTCTACTGTGTTCCTAAACACCTCAGCTATTTTCTTGGAAATTAGGTCTAATATATCAATCTCACTCGAAGTATCACTTTGTATTTCACCGGCAGCCGTGGCCACTCCTGCTACCCGATCACTCAACAGACTCAGTTTCCTGGTCAAGATATCCACTCCTTCGATCCTCCCGGCCTTTATCGTATCTGCGTAAAGTATTCCTGAAAAAGTGGCGTCACCCGACACTAGTAGGTCCTGTGTCACCACTTTTGGAGTTATTATTTCCAGTCCGGCAACCACTCTGTCAGCTATTATGTCGGACATGTTTGCCGAGTCAGTCGCAACTTGATTTTTTTCCATAATCAGATTAGTCAGCACCTCATAACCATTAGCTACATCAATTCCCTTCATCACTTCAGTAAGATTACTTCCGGTACTGTTACCATTCTTCACAAAAACAATTACGACTCCAACTCCTTCTCCGTCATATCCGGTCATCGCCGTCCCAATTATTGCTCCG
>Ga0075856_123_pt1 | contig 7707 bp, 5 predicted proteins | sample RifGroF2_FD_67958 | JGI IMG/M metagenome (GOLD analysis project Ga0075856, IMG submission 67958) | Microgenomates (Collierbacteria) bacterium GW2011_GWF2_42_51 | reverse complement strand
ACTCTCCGTGCTACCAAGAGCAACAAACTCGGACAGTTTATGTTTGCTCGCCCTCTAGACTCCGGTCTATTTCAAATTCTTGCCGAAAAAGAAGGTTTTTCTTTTGCTCCCTACTCCTTAGAACTCACCGGAGAAATTGTTAAACCTCTAAAAATTCAAGCTCAATAAACATGCCCGACAACATCAAAGCCTCCACCCAAGAACATCTCGATATCTACGCCATTAAAGATCACCTTGTTTTCCTTAAAGATGGCTCAGCTGCTCTGGTTCTCAAAACTACAGCTATAAACTTCAACCTTCTCTCCGAAGAAGAACAAGATGCCACCATTTATGCCTACGCCGGTCTCTTAAACTCTCTTTCTTTCCCTATTCAAATTCTTGTCCGTTCCCAAAGGAAAAATATCTCTGACTACCTTGGCCTTATTGACACTCGTATTCAATCCGTCTCCTCACAAAAAATAAAGGAGCAACTTCTGGCTTATCGTCAATTTGTTAAATCTCTAGTCAAGGAAAATCGTGTTTTGGAAAAGAAATTTTATGTCATTATTCCTTTCTCCGAAATTGAACTCGGTCTCTCAAAATCATCTTTTAATCCTTTTGCCAAAGCTCCTCAAAAACCGCCCTTTGACCTTGTCTATATTGAAGAAAAGGCCTCTACCGTTCTTTATCCTCGTCGAGACCATTTGATTAGACAATTTGCCCGTATTGGTCTCAAAGCTTCTCAACTCACTACCAGCGAACTCGTTACCTTCTTCTACACCATCTACAACCAGAGCTCAACCACCATAAGTTCAATCCCCACCAATATCCCCGCTAATTCCTAATTAATGACCTTAGGTTATACTTAAATCATGGGGTTAAATCTCTTCTCTCTTGGTGCCAAAAAGACCGAAACTATACCAACAGTAGCGGCATCTCCTGTCACACCCAAGGAAGAAAAACCTCGAGCTCCCCTTTCGGCTATCAAAGACACCGCCAATGCCGCCTCAATTCAGGATGTCTTAGCTCCTTCTTCCATTGAAGTTGATTTTTCCTTTATAAAAATCGATGACAACTACATCCGTACTCTCTTTATCACCGGTTATCCTCGCTATGTCTCAGCCAACTGGCTCGCCCCTCTCATAAACTTCAATCACTCTCTTGATATTTCTATGTACGTCTATCCCAGTGACTCCAAAGACACCTTAGACAATCTCAGGCGCCGTCTGGCCGAGATGGAAGCCGAGATCAACACGGATATTGAAAGGGGTCGTATTCCCCAAGCAGCTACCGAAGCCGCTCTTGAAGATGCCAAGTCTCTTCAGGCACAACTCGTTAAGGGAGCCGAACGTTTTTTTCAATTTTCTCTCTACATCAGTATCTCTGCCGAGTCCGAAAAAGAACTTAACACCGTCACCTCTCAGGTTCAAAGTATGCTCGCCTCTCTTCTGATCATCAGCAAAGTTGCCTCTCTTTCCATGGAGGATGCTTTCAAGACCACCCTTCCTTACTGTAAAGACAAATTAATGATTACCCGAAACATGGACACTACCGCTCTGTCCACCACCTTTCCTTTTACCAGTTCCGAACTCTCCGACAATCAAGGAATTCTTTACGGAATTAATGCCCACAACGACTCCCTTATCATTTTTGATCGTTTCTCTCTGGAAAATGCCAATATGCTTGTTCTGGCCACGGCTGGCGCCGGAAAATCTTACGCCGTCAAGTTGGAAATTCTCCGCTCTCTTATGTTTGACACCCAAATTATTATTCTTGACCCGGAAAATGAGTATGAAATGGTTACCAAAGCAGTTGGTGGTAACTATATTTCTTTTTCTTCCAGCTCTCCTCATAAAATTAATCCTTTTCAAATTGCTCGACCTGCGGAAAGTACCGAAGACGAAATGGGTTATAAATACCTCTTCCTCATGTCCCTTCTTAAAATAATGATTGGTGCTATGTCTCCCATGGAAGAAGCCACTATGAATCGTGCTCTAGTTCTCACCTATCGTCAAAAAAACATTACCGACGATCCTGCCACTCATACCCAAGAACCTCCTCGAATGGAAGACCTCTACCGCGCCATCATTGGTATGGAAGACCAGACCGCTAAAGTTTTGGCTGCCAGACTCGAACGCTACGTCATGGGAAGTATCAAGGGCACTTTTGATCAACAATCAAATATCAATATTGATGCTCCAATAACCGTTTTTTCTCTGCGTGATCTTGCCGACGAAATCCGTCCGATTGTTATGTTTATGATTCTTGATTTTGTCTGGACCGAGATTCGCAAAAATCTCCGAAAGCGGATGCTTATTGTCGATGAAGCCTGGTATCTTATGCGTTTCGAAGACTCTGCCAAAATTCTCCAAGGCTTTGTCAAACGTGCTCGCAAATACTATCTCGGGGTTACCGTCATTTCTCAGAATGTAGATGACTTTTTAGCTTCCCCTTATGGTAAAGCCATCATTACCAACTCTGCTCTCAAATTTCTTCTAAAACAATCTTCTGCCGCCATCAATCAAATTGCCGAAGTCTTTTATCTCTCTCAAGGAGAAAAACAGCTTTTGGTCTCGGCTGGTGTAGGTGAAGGTATTTTCTTTGCTGGACAAAACCATGTTGCCATAAGAGTTATTTCCTCCCCCGACGAACATGCTCTGGCCACCACTAAACCCTCGGAAATTCTCGAAGCACGTAAGCAACAAACTACTTAAATCAACTCATGGCATCAGGAAAAGAAATTGTTATCCAGCAGCTTCATCAAGTAACTGATCTTCTCAGTTCTCAAAAAGCGGAAGCCTCTCTCACCAAAGATGATTTAAAAATCTTTTCCCTTGCCCAAAAATACTTTGGCGAAAAATATTTTTTCACCAACAGCTACTCCAAATTTCTCAAAAATCTTCCTATTTCTGCTGTCACCGACTACATCGCCAATCTAGAAAAACAAGCGGAAAAAGAAAAAGAAGAGGTTATAAAAAAGGAAACAACTAAAGAACAAGCAGCTTCAATTCCTCCGGAAATTGAAGCTCTGGTTGCCGAGTATCAACAAAATCTTGCCTTACTTGAAAGTGAAGAAATTAAATCAAGTCCTCAAAAAACGGTTGCCGAACAAGTCAAAATTGCCATCGCTCATTCTAAAATTAAAGATCTTGCTTTGGCCAATCGAGAAAGAAGACAATCTCAAGGAGAAAATTTTAAACAGGTAGATGACCTTCTTGTTTCTCTTGGGTCTCCTAAATCAGGATCCAAAAAAGAAGCTTTAAACTCATCCTTCGTTGCCATCAAAGAAGTTGCCCATACTTATACTGGCTTTTCCAAACTCTCTCCTAAATTACAAGAGCAAATTATTTCCTCAGCAGCCGAACTTAATCTCGTTGGTGTCCGAGATCTCGACACGGCAATTCAAGCTTCTACTCTCCAAATCGACATTTCATCTCTTGCAGAGTCGGATAAAACTAATCTTGCTACCATTCCCGGAGGTTTTGTTTCCACTATTTATCAAGAAGTGACTTCTTTAAATAGTCAAGCTACCGTATCTGAAACAAAAATTTCCGATAATGAACAAATAATTATTAGTCTCCAAGATGAAATTTCCTCTCTGCCCGAATCAGAAAAGAAAAAATTATCTCTTGAAATAAAAAATCTTATTGCTGAAAATGAACATCTTTCGGCCTCAATAGAATCTCATTCGACCCAACTTACCGATTTAATAACCAAACAAACGGAGTCTTTCAAAGGCTTTGAAAAAAACCGTGAAGAAAGACTTTCTCACGATCCAGATCTCCAGGATCGAATTGAACTAGCCAATAAAAATATTGTTTCAATTCATAACAATCTTGAGATTAACGGTATTAAAGCCCATATCCCCACCCCTATGGATGATGCTCATCTTCTTGAAGATGCCCTTCGACAAAATTTTCCGGGGACTCTCCGTCCCAACTCAGGTTATCAAGCTGAATATGCCGCCAGTCTTCTCAACACCCCCCAAACACAAAATTCTGATTTGTCTCCGCAAGCCGTTCTTTTATATGGCAAAGAACTTACTCCCCAGCTTCTCACCAAAGCTCGTCTTTTTGCCCAAAATAAACCCGACTCTGCTCTAGGAAAACTTTATACCACACGCAAAGATATTTTTGACTCTGCCGGCAGCCAAATCAGAAAGATCTCCCAGTCTCTTTTAGGAAAAGAGATTTCTCAAACATCTACCAGAATTGGCCGAACTTTCGGTTCAGTTTCAAAATTTTTTGGAAGAGTCTCAGATAAAATTCCCGGAGGTTTTGGTACTGTTTTTCGGGTTATTCAAGATCCTTGGGGAACTCTTCGATCTTGGGCGGGTCGAAAAGCCGGTGAATTTATTACCAGACAATTAGTCCAACGCCTTACAAACGAGACTCTCAAAAAAGGAGCCGAAATGCTTCTCAAAAACGGTCTCAAGGAAACCTTTAAAAAACTTGCTCAACAGGCCGCCACCAAAGCTGCCGTTAAAGTCGGTGCCAAAGTTGGTATCAAAGTTGCTCTCGAAGCTGGTGCTCAAGTTGCCAATGTCGTTCCCGGTCTCGGACTTCTTCTTGCCGTCTTAATTGATATCTCTTTTTGGGTCGGCGAAAAAATTATTGGCTTTACTAAAGCTCTTGCCAGATCTGTCTATGGTGAAGAAGTAAAAACTCGTGACGTTCTTGCTATCCCCGCCATGGGTATCGCCTCTTTTGCGGGAGGAGTAGTCTCCTTTTTTTCCGGTCTTGGCACCACTACTGTGGTTGCTGCTAGTTCCGCTGTTGGTATCATTACCGCCGGTACTCTTATTGTCTTTTTCTTTTACATCACCTCCATTGTCGTTGCTCCTTTAATATCCACTCTTGTTCAACTTGAATCGACCCCCAAAACTGCCTATACCGGTACAATTCTTCCTGGATGTCCCAATACCTGGCCGGTTGGTGAAGGTTATATCCTCACTCAAGGTCCGGGGGGAAAAGGTTCTCATGGTAACACCGGTTATGATCAATCTATTGATATTGGTACCCCTCTTGGTACTCCTGTTATTAGTACCACCTTTGGTGTTGTTAGTTTTGCCGGTTTTTCATCGGAGTATCTCAATACCGACATTCTCATTATTGATTCTGTCCTCGAAGATGGCACCGCTTTTAAAGTTGTTTATGCTCATCTCACCAGTATTGATGTTGCCGTCGGAGGTAGCGTCGAAATTGGTTCTATTTTAGGAACCACCGGTACTGCTGGAACGGGACCTCACCTTCACTATGAATACAAAGGTCTTCTTTACAATCAATGTCCGGCCGGTGGAATTCAACTTTCCGAAAACTGCCCCCTTGGTGAACTTTACCCTGGTATAACCAGCTGTTCTAATAGACCTCAGGTTTATACTAACTAATATAACCATATGAAAAACATCCTTAATTTTTTTACCCAATCAAAACTCCGAACCAACTTAATAATTCTTGCCGTTGTTGTCGTCTTAATTATTGTTATCAACGCCTTTACTGGTGTTTTACAAACCGAAAAATCTCCAAGCACCGAACCTCTTATTCCTTCTCTTGTTACCACTACCTCCACTACTACCTCTCCCCTACCCACTCCTGTTTTAAATATCAAATGGAACGAAGTTAAAGATCCCCAAACACCGGAAAAACTTTATGAATACTCACTTGTTTCGCCTTTAACTTCATCTGATAATCAGAACAGACTTCCTTCTTTACTCGGTTTTTCAAATTCTCAAAAGGTCACTGTCAAAGACACTAATATCTCCATCTGGTCAAACAGCAAACACTCTCTTGTTATTAACACCAAAAACAACTCCATTATCTACTCCACCAATAATCCTCCTGTTCAAGATGGACCTCTCTTTACTCAAGAAAATAGTCTCACTGCCGCTCGCAAAATCATCAAGGATCTTTTTGGTGAAGATGTTGAAGCCACCCTTATAAATCAAAGGGTCGATTACTATAAAACTTTTAAAACCATAGAAAATGCCGATCTTGTTCGCGTTTCCTTCTATCAGTCAATCAATCAATTTCCTGTCCTCGCTCAGTCGGAAACTGGTGCTGTTTTTACCTTCTATCTTGATCACAATCTAAATATTCATAGTATCTCTATTGTTGGTGGCTTTACTTCCGTCGCCCTAGGCAAGGAATTAGTTATTTATCCTTTCGTTGATGTTAAAAAATTAGCTAACTCTGCTCAAAGATTAAATGCCTCTCCTGATCTTGATGTAAATTTTCAAACAGCTTCCAGTAAAAAAATAGATCTTTCTGTCTCCCAATCACAAATTGGCTATCTTCAAATTCAAAATGTCTACCTTCCCATCTATATTCTCGAAGGAAATTTAACCGGCACCAACGTCACCCAACAGTCCGGCATCTATGCTTTACCTGCCTCAAAGTAAATTACTCCTGAACCCGAACAGGCATCACTACCTGAACCCAGGTTTTCTCATCCTCATTTCGAAATACACTTGGTTTTAGCTCACCTTCAGTTTCCCAAATTACTGTTTCTGAAGTACAGCTAGCCAAATAATCCAGCAGATATCTAGCATTAAAAGCCACCGTTAATTCATCACCTTCTGTCGTTGCCGGGACGTTACTCACACTTGTTCCTACTTGTGAATTTTCTGCTCTCACCACCACTTTATCTTTTTCCATCTGTAGCTTTACGATATTAGCATTGTCCCTTGCAAACAAACTGGCTCTTTTGACGCCTTCTAGTATCTCTCCTTTGCCAAATACCGCTCTTGATGAGTAAGTGTTCGGCATGATCTGTTGATAAGGAGGAAACTCGCCTGCGATTAGTCTCGAAGTTACCTCAATCTCCCCTACTTTAAAAATGACCTGTTGATTACTTTTATTAAACTCCAACGAAAAATCATCCGCTCCTGTTTCACCCAACATTTTCGAAATTTCTTGCAGTGATCTTGCCGGAAGAATTAGTCGTGTTTCTTTCTCTAGTTCTGTTTTTGACAAAGTCAGACTATCAACCGACAAACGATATCCGTCTGTCGCCACCAAAGACACCTTTTCTTCATTGATCTCCCACAGCACTCCTGTCAACACTGGTCTTGTATCATCACGAGCCGCACTCACACACACTCTGTCTATTTTTTGTCTAAAATCTCCACTTCGAAGGACGACTTGAGCCTTATTGGCTCTCGGAACACTCGGAAAGTCTTCAGCTCCCTGACCCACAATTTCAGAAACAATGCCATCTACTTCGATTTTGACTACATGTTTTTCTACAGACAAAGTTACATTTCCAGAAGGAAAACTCGACACCAGCTCTGAAAACAACTTTGCCGGTACCACCACTTCACCCTCTTCTTCAACCTTAGCTGAAAGACTGAGCCAAAAACTTATTTCCAAGTCCGTCGCCACCAAACTTACTTCATTATCTTTCGCTTTAAGCATCACCCCTGACAATATTGGTAGCTGAGGTCTTGAACTCACACCTCGGCTCACTATTCCTAAAGTTCTTTTAAGTTCTCCTGATTCGACAATTATTTTCATAGAATTTTCTTCTAATTATTATATTAATCTAAAATAGTAACAGTAGTAGTAATGTCTGTTGATTTGTTGATTATAGCTTTGCTCATCGCCTGTCTTTCTTGTTATTAAATTATCTTCGTTTGTTATATCCGTATTTTTGCAACAATTATCTATTTTTAAAGACTATTATTTTCAGAACAACTCATTTTTTTTGTTGATAATTTTCGGGATAACTTTA
>Ga0075856_138_pt1 | contig 8041 bp, 10 predicted proteins | sample RifGroF2_FD_67958 | JGI IMG/M metagenome (GOLD analysis project Ga0075856, IMG submission 67958) | Microgenomates (Collierbacteria) bacterium GW2011_GWF2_42_51 | reverse complement strand
ATTTTTTTTCTTTTTACCGATTATCTTTTCTACTCCCAAGAAAGCCACCCTGCCTCCGTCTAAGGCCGGAAAAGGCATTACATTCAGAATAGCAAGGTTGATGGAAAGTATTCCCATAAACTGTAACACAGCTACCCAACCCACTCTATAAACTTCTTTACTCACCTGATAAATTCCTACGGGACCGGAAACATCCTTGGGTAGTCCTTTGCCGGTAATCAAATTAACTACAATCATTTTCAGGTTACCGGCAATTTCTTTCCCCCACCCCCACGCTTCTGAAAGCCCTACCACCACTCCTCTAAAAGGCATCTGCCAAAGCGGATACTTTTTCATCTCCACACTCGACAAAGCCACTCCCAGAGCTCCCTGTCCTTCCGGAGGACTCACTCGAGGAGTTATCTTCACGGTTTTTTCTACTCCACTTTTATCCTCCAAAACAATTTCCACTTCTTTTCCCTTCAAACTATCGATTTGTTTTACAAATTCATCAATCCCCACAAACGACACCTCCTTTTTTCCAGAAACAATTTTCTTCACCAGACTGTCTACCTCAACTCCAGCAATCGCGGCCGAACCTTGTCGGTTTTTGTGGGAATTCCTAAATATGAATAGACAATACCAAAAACAACAACTCCTAAAATAAAATTCATCATCACTCCGGACAACAACACAGCCGCCCTTTGCCACATCGGTTTGTTAAAAAACGCCTCCGGAGAAGTAGCTTGTTCTGGATTTTCCATATCCTCGCCATAAAGTTTCACAAAACCTCCCAAAGGCAACCAGTTCAGACTAAACAATATCCCTCTATGTTTAAACAAACTTTTGGCCCTTGGAGGCAATCCTATACCAAACTCCTCTACTCTCATCTTAAAAAGACGTGCCATCAAAAAGTGACCCATCTCATGAATCAAGATTAAAACCGACAACATTAATATAAAAACGATAAGTTGCATTAGTCCATTCTACACCGCCATTACCTCCTCTTCCTTCACCCTACTCATCTCCTCTACCTTTTCGTTTAACTCTCCCGTTATCTTATCCAACTGTTCGAGAAGCATATAAATGTCGTCTTCCGATACTTCCTTTTTCTCCTTAAGCGCGTCAATTTTTTCTTTAACATCCTGTCTGGCCTGCCTTAACATTACTTTTCCAGACTCGGTTTTTTGTTTGAGAAGTTTCACAAAATCCAGCCTGCGTTCCTGTGTCAGTGATGGAATCACGATGCGAATAATGTCTCCGGCCACCGCAGGCGAAAGTTTCATTTCGCTTTCGGCAATCGCCTTTTCGATATCTCTCATCAGACTTTTATCAAAAGGACTAACAATAAGCATGTTGGGGTCTGGTGCCGATATCGTAGCTACCTCCACTAAACGCATTCTTCCTCCGTAAGCCATCACTCCGAGGTTCTCAATTAGACTGGGTTTGGCTCTACCCACACGAATGGTGTCGAAATCTTCTTCAACATTCTCGATAACCTTGGCAAACTTCTGACGCAAAAGAGCAATTAACTCGTGTTCTATAACCATATCTCAATCTTACCAGAAATATTTATTTACTCCGGAATCCGAACTCTTCCTAAGCTCATCTTAAAATACTCCGCCATAAAGGCACTCGGCAAGCCGATAGCTCTGGCTTTAAAACTTTGTTCGCAGAAAGCTCTTCCATCCTCCGTTGTTTGACTCGGAATATTGATCCAGATGTGCTTTAAATATTTGTCATAATACCTTTGGGGTAAATCGCTAGGTCTTTTTTCTGTTTTGACGGTAAACTCTTCACCCGTATACTCATCACGGTGACCCATCTCTGATTTCACACTTACACTAAAATTTTTTCCAACCTTAGAAACTAATAAATCCACATCACAGTTGGCGTCCCAACTAACCTCCGGCAGCTCCACCTCAAAACCTGCTGTTGAAAATAACAGAGCCGCAGATATCATTCCTCTCAAACCGGCAAATAAACAGTAGTCATCTCCGTTCATCACCTCTTTATGCTTCAGAGACGCAAACACTTCACTCATCGCCAAAAAATACTCCGGTGCCTTATCATCCAAAAAACTTCCCGTCTCTAAAACGAGACATTACCTCTTTCAACGCCGCCTGTTGGATCATTACCGACTGTTTCTTGTACTCTTGCCCACTTTTTCTACTTTTATCTTTAAAAAGCTCCATCATGCTCGAACAAACTCCCATCAGTTTTTTATCACTCCCACTTATCTCCATTTTCCCCTCAAGTTCAGAAGATTTTTTCCATACATCATAAGGAGAACAAATACTTTCTTTGGTTAACTCTGATCGCCATTTTTTAAGCTCAACTAAAAAAGCATCTTCTTTAGGTGCCGCCTCGGTTTTCTTAACCAAATTAATATCTTTGAGTTCAATCGAATCAACCATATTAAAACTCTAACACACAAACACTCACGTTCCAACAACGAGAATTTGGTGAACAAATCAAATTATCCTCTTTCAGCAAGCACCCTCTCTTACTCCATGCCAAGCTTGAATCTGGCGAAGCGCACTACCCGAATGTTTTCTCCCGTTTTACCAATAAGTTCTTTTACCATTTGGTCTACGGTCTTTGATCCGTCACGGATGTAAGGCTGAGACAATAGTTCTTCGACATCTTTAGGATTCATTGAAACCACCTGTAAAGTAATCTCTTTACATAGATGTTCAAACTCTGAAGTACTGGAAACAAAATCGGTCTCGCAAGCTATCTCCACCATTGCTCCAACAAGTCCACCGGCATGAGTATAGGTGTAAACTTTTCCGCTATTTACCTCACGTTCAGACTTCTGTTCCGCTTTAGCTAAACCTTTGGCGCGAATAATCTCCACAGCCTTCTCCACATCTCCCTTGGCCTCTTCAATGGCTTTTTTAGCGTCCATTACTCCGGCTCCGGTTTTTTCTCTTAGCTCTTTAATTTGATCCATCATTTGCTTTAGGTGCGGCTGCTAAATCTTTACGTTCCTTGAGACCTACTTCCAAAGCCTTTCCGAAAGCGGCAATGACAATCTCCAAAGCTTTAGCAGAGTCGTCGTTCATAGGCACAACGTAGTCGACCATGTCGGGGTTAGCATTGGAATCGACCAAGCCGATAACCAAAGCACCACGATTGTTGGCTTCTTTAACGGCGAGTTTCTCTTTGTGTGTATCGATGGCCACAATTACTTCAGGAGCATCTTTGAGGGTAGCAATACCCCCCACAACTCTTTCCAGTCGGGCAATCTCTTTGTCAAACAAAACCTGTTCTCTCTTGGTGAATTTCTTGAGCTGACCCTGATCTCGTCTGAGTTTGAGGGAGTTCAGTCTTTCCAGTGTCAACTTGACTTGTTTCCAGTTGGTGATCAAACCACCCATCCAGCGTTGGGTAATAAATGGCACTTCAATCCTCTTGGCTTCTGTCTCGAGCATCTGTTTGGCCTGTCTTTTGGTACCAACCAAAACAATTCTTTTTCCTTCCAAGGCCGCTTTTGTCAGAGCCTTGCAAGCGTCCTCAAGTCCGGAAACTGTTTTTTCAAGATCAAAAATATGAATTCCGTTCTTTGCACCCCAAAGATATTTCTTCATTTTGGGATTCCACTTTTTGACCACATGACCAAAATGGGCACCTGCTTCAAAAAGTTCTTCGATTGTCGATGACGCAACCTTCTTAGGTTCCTTAACCTCAACCTTTTCCACTACCTTCTTAGCAACAGCCTTCTTGGTAGCAGTTTCCTTCTCTACAATGACTTCCTTCTTAACAACCTTCTTGACTTCTTTTTTGGGTGTAGCCTTCACCACTTTTGTTTCAGCTTTTTTAGTAGCCATATTTTTTTATCTCTTTTATATTCCGAAACTGGTTAGAGAAACCTGCCTATTTTACCACAACCACACTCAAAATATCCTTTTATGGTATTATATGTCTCAAAGTTCGTTTAAATTCAAAAGGAGGCACCTATGTTTTGGCTTGTTTGGCTACCGCTCGGTATCGTCGCTTTTCTCCTCATTGGACCCAAATTAAACAAAGAGTTAGGGTTTTGGATCGCAGACCAGGGAGGAACATTGCTTTGGGTTTTTGTTGTAGTGGCTGTGGTGTTCATTGGTTCAATAATTAACTCTTCTTTTGTCCCGCTTGCAAAAACAGTCTATCCGGATCTTAAAAACCCCATATATCTAACCCCAATACCCGGAAATCAAGATAATAAGTACCTCATCTCTACCGAAGACTTAATACATGGCGAAAAATACACCCTCTACTTCTTAAACAGTGAAACCGGCATTCCGGAACAAATAACTTTCGACCATTCCCGGGTTCGAATTGTCTACGATAATCCTCCCCGACCCTTTTCTGCCAAAATTTTGTACACCTGACTGTACAAACCCTTCTCCGTACCTCTACGAGTTGCACCTTCCAACCGACCCAATCTTAAAATGAACTCTCACCCGCCTAACCACGGCGGGTTTTTATTGGTCAAATACTAAAACAGCACTACGGTTGTTGGCTTCTTCCTGCTTTAATTGACATCTCGTTACTATCGGATATAATCCTCCATATAAAGTTCTTTAACTCTTAAAGGAGGAACCCTTGGAAAACCGTGTCTTCGTCTCCAATCGTTATAAGTTCTTTCCCGATCTGCACACAAAGCTAAAACAGCAGCGATGTGATCTCGCCAACAAAGACGATATCCGCCTGGAATATAACCAGTATCACAACCTCTACCCCGAAAAGTACGCCCTTCTCGGACCGCCCATTGTCATCCAACACAAAAACATCTTCGGCAAAACTGTCACCTCTCATCCCAAATCGAGAGTCCTCTGTGGAGTAGAAACAAAATTCAAAAACGACTACAGCGACCTCATCGTTCATGTCAAGCTTTCGGTTTACGGTCAAAAAAATCTCGAGGCTGTCACTCTGATCGCCCAGGAGATTTATGCTCCTTTGTTGCCATCAACTGCCATCCACGTCATCGTCGACCTCGACTACGAAATCTGGGAGTATCTTCTCTAGTTTGCCCCCCCGCCTAACCACGGCGGGTTTTTATTGGTCAATACTCGACAGACTCTCAAAAAGGGACACAATGGTTAGAGGGCCAACCCCACCCGGAACTGGGGTGATCATCAAAGCCTTTTCAAAAGCGTCGTGAGAAAAATCACCGTTCGTATATCCCAAGTCGATTCCTATAAAACCATCATCAACCATTTCTCCTTTTATAAGCCCCGCGACTCCCGTCGCCGCAATCACCACGTCATATTTTTTCAAACTCATCAGGTCATCTCCTTTATCCAATCCCGTTACTTGATACCCTAATTTTTGTAATCGGAGTGTCAGTCTTTTTCCCACTTCGCCCATTGCCCCAACAACAACAATTGTCTGTTCCTCATCCACATTAAATATTTCCAAAACTCTCTCCACTGCCCCGACAACCGCCGGAATGAACCTAGATTTCGGGTTTAGTCCGTCTATATCCTTTTCCGGATTAATCGTATACAAAATTTGTTCAGTTTCCTCTTTACTAGCCCCTGTTATCGGCAACTGTACCAATATACCGTCTACTGTTTCGTCGGTATTGGCATCCGCCAACATCTCCCTCAACTCCTCCTTGTTTTTTGCAAATGACACCGTTACCAAAACCCCAAGTCTCTCCCCCATCTCCCGTTTCAGACGTACATAAATACTTTCTTCTGCATGTCCGTCACACTGCAAAATCAAAAGGCTCTTTCCTAAAAGCTTTTCCGACTCCTCCAAAAATTTAGCTACTTTTTCCGCTTCTTTCTTTCCGTCTAATACTAGTTTGGGCATGGGTATTTTTTGCAAATTACTAATAACGCCGTTTACCACCTTATTTGCGTAGATCTAATTGTATCTCAAATCAAACCAAACTCCTTCAGGGTAACCAGAGAATCATCCAGTACCTTAGGAATACTTTGCGACACATCAATCACTCTCCAAAAATCAGGATACTTTACCGACAACTCCAGATATGCATCCCGTACCCGGGAATGAAACGCGAGCTCCTTCATGTCATATGCCAGTTCCGGCGCCAAATCATAATGGAGTACCAGGTCCGGCATTAATCCCTTCGTCGCAATCTTAGAAACCGCAACGATAATCGCCTTATCTACCTTCTCCGAACTTTGATACGCATAGCTACTAAACCAGTATCTATCCAGAAGCACTCCCTTACCCTCCCTTAATCCCTCCAAAATCGGAATCACTCTCGTGTTGATGAGATTAGCTCTCGATGCGCTATATGTTAGAAAGGCTGCCATTGGATCAATCTCAATACCGTGAGTTTCCTGAACCGCAGTACGCAGTAACTCACCGTAATCCGTACCTCCTGGTTCTCTAAAAAATTTCCAATCCTGAAGATACTCTCTGATTCCTTTAATGGCCGTTGTTTTGCCGCTTCCCGATCCTCCCTCAATCACCAGCAAAGGTTTTTTATTCTCGGTCATTTTCTGTCCTTTGAATTGCTAAAAATGTCTCTCTTATTTCTTGCGGTAACTCTGCCTTTGTATCTCTCACATATCTACGGTACTCTTCCAGCACTTCCTCTTCCGTCGTTCTCCTCACCCTTAAACTATCCTTGTCATCCGAAGTCGATATTGTTTTTTCCAGTATCTCACCCTCTCCACCAACATACTTTTTATGAAACGCGCTTTCAAATATTCTTTCTGTCATGAAATAACTTAAACCAATTTCTCTCTTTTGTCTACCATCTATACACATATCCATATATACGCACATAGGCATCTTCTCTTTTTTTCTTTCCACAAAAATCATTTGACAACCAACTCGCTCTCTGCACTACAATACCTCCATGGACCGAAAAGAAGCATATCCCTCAGTTGAGCTGTCCCGATTTAAATCCAGGGTCTCTTTAATTCTTCACTCGACAGCCCCAATTAATACCAGCTCTTTTACTCCGGAACAAATTTCCCTCCTCAACTCGGCCACCACCATCGTCAGTGCCGCGGCCCGAACTTGTTACTCTTCAGAAATCCAAACTCCTCTTGATTACCTCCAAAAATCAGATAAATATCGTCAGATCTCCGATAGTGTCGTCATTAGCACCAAAGAAGCCGGTCACAACACCACACGTCAGCACGCAAGCTACACTTTTGCTCTGGAAAACATCTCTCGATTGGCAATAAATTTTCTCCACTCACAACCTTTCTACAACTCCGAAGAAATGTCCCAACGTTACGTCAACATGGCCGACACCAGGTCTCTCACTCCCGACACCGGCAACGAAGACCACAACCGCGCCCTCTCTGAAGCAGCCACCTCGCTCAGCACCGCCTACAATCATCTTCAAGAACTCCTCACCCCTACCACCAGGAAATTTATTCTTGAACGCTTTCCCGGGCGTGACACCGAGGCTTGGAGAAACAAGATTAACAATGAAGCCGGCAAAAAATCCCAAGAAATTGCCCGCTATCTTCTTCCACTTGGTATGCCTACCAATCTTCATTTCACCATCAACGAACTAACTCTCAAACGTCTCTATCATCTCTCGCAAAACCTCCCCATTACCAACGAACTATCCGCCATTATTCAGGGCATGGTAGACGTAGCCATATCTACCGACCCCTCACTCCAACAGGAGTTAGACAAACCTCTTCCTATTCTGGCTCGTCCAAGATATAACCCCAAAAACACTGACCATCACTCTGAAAATATCGCTATTATCGACAACCTATCTCCCATCTCTCCCAACATCACTCGAGCTGTCCGTCACATCCTTGGAGTCACTTCAGAGGAAATCTCTGATGATGATGCCCTCAAACTTGTTTTCGATCCCAACATTAATCCCTTAATGACCCAAGTTGATGGCGACGGTGTCATTGATCATCTTTCCCAAAGTCTTAATCAGGTGAATCTTTCAGTCGAGCTCTCCCTAAGCCATACCGCCAACTACCAACTCCATCGTCATCGCTCTCTTAACCACACCACCCCCTTAATCATTCCTCTTCCTCAATCCGAAAGCGACTATGTTATCCCCACCATTCTCGACTCTAATCCTGAAGCTTATGAATTCTTTTTGGAAACTCTC
>Ga0075856_137_pt1 | contig 9724 bp, 9 predicted proteins | sample RifGroF2_FD_67958 | JGI IMG/M metagenome (GOLD analysis project Ga0075856, IMG submission 67958) | Microgenomates (Collierbacteria) bacterium GW2011_GWF2_42_51 | reverse complement strand
CAAGTAATTTGTCTCCATCACGATAAAAATCAAGGTTTCAGTAAGTCCATGAACATTGGTATCGGTTACTCTCAAGCAGACTTCGTCGTTTTTCTAAACAACGATGTCGTACCGCTTAAAGGCTACCTCGAAGAATCCCTCAAATACTTCGTCGACAAGGATATTTTAGGTGTTTCCTTCAACGAAAAAAACTCTTCATGGCCAAAAGTCAGCTGGCATGGAGGTAAATTCCAATTCACTAGGGGAGAAGACAAATCTGTAGCCTACTACGCCGGTTGGTTATCCGGAGGCAGCGCCATGCTAAGAAGAGAACTTCTGGTTAAGCTTCATAACTTCAACGAAATTTACTCACCGGGATACTGGGAGGACATTGATCTCGGTTGGCGGGCTTGGAAGTCCGGTCTGAAGATTCTCTGGATTCCGGATGCTCATGTTCTTCACCAGCACGAGTCTAGCTTCAGTAAACTCGACCCTCATTTTGTCAGTACCATAAAACAGAGAAACGAACTCCTCTTTATCTGGCAGAACTTTTCCGAGAAACGCTTTACTATTTCTCATCTTTTGTTCCTGATTACTCACTCAATTAAACACCTCGGATATCTTCGCATTATTTTCCTTGCCCTCAAAGAATATCTAGCCAAAGGTAAAAAAACCAAGGGAATTCTTTCCGACTCCCAAGTCCTCGGTTTAATCAACAAACCCTATGAGCATTGATCTCTCGATAATTACCGTCGGCTTCCGTTCTGAAAAGACCATTGGTCCTTTTCTGGACTCAATTAAAAAATCCAAAGACGGACTAAACAAAGAAATTATTGTCGTCGACAACTACCCCTCGGACCGTTGTGCTGAGATAGCCAAAAAACACCCCCTCAAGCCCAAAGTTCTCATCAACACTGAAAACGTCGGTTTTTCCAAAGCCATTAACCGAGGAATTAAAGAGTCCAAGGGTAAATATATTCTTATCATTAATCCCGACACTGGAATTAAGGGCTCAGCGATAAAGCTTCTTTATGATTTTGCCGAGGCTCATCCCGTTCTCGGCGCCGTCGCCCCCAAACTTCTCTATCATGATGGAAAAACTCAGCCCTCCATCTATAAGTTCCCCACTATTTGGAATGCTTTCAGATACTATTTTCTAGGTTGCAAAAACTGTTTCAACAAATACTATCCGGGGAACAAAACCACTAAAGTCGATGTTGCTGTTATGGCCGTTTTTTTGGTTCCCCGAGCCACTATTAATCAAGTTGGTGGTCTAGATGAGCGCTTCTTCCTTTACTACGAAGACATCGAGTTCTGTCGCCGGCTCAGAAAATTCAAACTTCCGGTTTACTACTACCCCAAGGCCGTGGTTATGCACCTTCATGGTGCCAGCGGTAGTTTTAGCTCTCATCTTTCTAGCCCACTAGCCAAGTCAGCTCAGATTTATCACGGCAAGTTTGGCTCAAATGCACTAAACTTTGTCTTATGGGCAGGCCAAAAGTGGCAAAAATTAATTAAAAAAGTATCATGGTCAAAAAAATAACCACCAAGTTCTTTTTACCTTTAATCATCCTCGGTATTCTTCTCCAGCTTTTTATCTCCGTCACGACTTATCATCCGGACCTGCGCGCTTTTGTCCTGGCCTCCAAATTTATTGGTAGGGGAGAGGTCCTCACCTTCTACGATCACGTTGCCAAACTTCCCCAAGGAGATCTGGTTAAAAAAATCTACAATGACGACATCTTCATTTATCCACCTCTTGCTTACCTCATTCCCGCCGCAATCCAAGTTCCTTTTATGGGAGTCATGGCCAAAGCCGTCGACATCATCACTCTAGACGACAACGCTCTTTTCCAAGGCTACTTCGCCTATCTTCCTCTTCTTATTTTTAAACTCCCCTTCCTACTTTTTGGTTTTCTCACACTAATCTATCTTCCTAAGCTATTTAAAAACAAAGAACAAGGACGTCTATCTCAACTAATCTGGCTGTTCGCCCCAGTCACCATCCATGTTGCCGCCGGTATCGGTCAAGTTGACACTATTCTTACTTTTTTCTTGCTTCTTGCTCTTATTTTTCTTAAAAAAGGATCTTACGCATGGGGTTCTGTTTTTGTGGCTCTTTCAGCCCTCATCAAACCATTTGGCCTAGCTATTCTTCCTCTGATCGCCATCAAAGTGTTCAAAGAAAAAGGATTTAAAAAAGCACTTCTTGCCATTCTACCCGGTGTCGCTGTTTGGCTCGCTTTTATTCTGCCTTACATGGGCTCTCCCGCCTTTAAGATGTATGCGCTCCTGGCCTCTCTAGCCGAAAAATCGACCTTCGCCGGTATTGCCATCTCCGGAGGAACAGTTATCCCTTGGCTTTACGTCGTTTACATTTTGATTGCCATTTATCTCTACTCAGGCAAACTCAGCCTTATCCACTCCATTGGCCTTACTATTCTTTCTACCCTGGCTTTTAATCACTTCCATCCTCAGTGGTTTCTCTGGTTCATGCCCTGGCTTCTCTACTACTCAATTACCTCAGGTAGACACTATCTTTGGATTATGCTGATTCTTTTCTGGACGGTTATCTGGCTTTCTTTTGATCCTTCTCAAAGTATTGGTATGTTTCTTTCACTAAAAGACACCTTCACTCCGACCACCATAAACCCCATCCAAAACTCAAGTCTTATTTTGTTTGCCAGGGCCGGACTAGTTGCCTCACTAATATCACTACTTTATGACCGAAACATCCAAGACTAAGCGTTTTTTTTGGATCATCCTCATTTTAGGTCTGATAATTAGACTTGTCCTGGCCTACTTCCAGTACTCCGGAGACATAAAAAATCATTTTGTCTGGGGTAACGGCTTCTTGGAGAATCCAGTTGATTTCTATTCTCGTCATTTTCCAGGCTACAACGATCCCAACTATCCACCCTTAGCCATTATTTTTTTCGCGGCGGCCAATCTTCTTTATCAGGCATTCAGCGGTCTCTTTTTGTTTCTCAACAGAACTTTCAGTTTCTTTCCTTCATTCCTTGTTCCTCTTATTACTCACGAAAATATGCGTTACGCCTTCCTCAAACTCCCGGGGATTATTGCCGACATTTTTACTTTCACGATAATCTACAAGTTTCTTACCAAACAAAAATCAAAAAGGCCATTACTTCTCGCCGGGCTTTATCTTTTTAATCCTGCCGTCATCTACATCTCCTCAGTCTGGGGTCAAATAGAGCCCATCACCAATCTTTTCCTCGTCTGCTCCGTTACTTCTCAATTTTGGTTTTTGCCCTTGGAGTACTCACAAAACAAACCACTCTTTGGTTTGGGCCACTGTACTTAATTCTTTGGTTAAAGCAACTGACGAAAGATGAAGTTTTCAGGGGTCTGGTTCTTTCGCTTGGAGCTTTTTTTGCTTCCTTCCTACTTTTTAAAATCGGACCCGGTTCCGCCATCGGAATTTATTTCCAAACTCTTTCCGGTTCTTCCTCTTTAGTTTCCGACGCCGCGTGGAATATCTGGCATTTTATTTTTCCAATAGGAACCGAAGACTCTGTCTTGTTAGGAGGAATCTCAGTCAGAACAATTTCAATAGCAGCCCTTCTCATTTCACTCGGATACTTTTTATTCAAAGAATTGAAAAATTTTTCTATACCCCGTTTTCTTAATCATCTATTTATATGGTCTCTCCTGGTGTTTTTCATTCAGACTAGAGTACATGAACGTCATCTAGCCCCCGCAATTCTTTTTTGCCTTCTTACCCCCGGATTATTTTCAAGATACCTATTAGATTTCTTCGCTCTATCGGCATATCATATGTATAACCTATACTGGAGTCTGAGACTACTATTTATATGATCAACATAATTCTTGTCGGCATCCTATCAATTGCAGCTTTTTTCCGCCTCATTAATTTAAGTTCTCTCCCGATCTCTCTTTTTGGCGATGAGATTGACGTGGGTTACCAAGCCTGGTCTCTAATCACTACAGGGAGAGACTATATGGGCCAACTGCTACCGACATATATTCACAGTCTCTCTGAGTGGCGTGCTCCGCTATTGATGTACCTTACCGCTCCCTTTGTTGGTATTCTTGGGCCAACCACTTTCGCGGTACGGCTTCCGGTTGCTCTTTTGGGCGTTGCCTCCGTTTACCTTTTGTATTTATTAGTCAAACACCTTTCCAAAAACACCACTTTGGCTTTAATCTCCGCCCTTGTTTTGGCTCTCACTCCCTGGCACATTCACTACTCCAGAGCCTCTTTTGAAGTAGTACCTTTAATTTTCCTTCTTCTCTACGGTACTTACCTTTTTGTCAAAGAAAAATACTTCGTCAGTCTCATTCCTTTTGTTTTTACCTTTTATACCTACTCCACCGCCAACATTTTCACCCCGCTATTTGTTCTTGGTTTATTAATCATTTATCGACCCAAGTTAAATTTAAAAAAGAACTGGACCAGACTAATTCTTCCGGCCATCTTAGTTTTACCCATGGTCTACAATGTTTTATTCGGCCAAGCTGCCGGTCGCTTTGGCCTTGTCAGCGTTTTCAACGATCAAAAAATTATCGATCAACTAATCATCAAAAGAACCGACCCCTGGATTAAAACTTCATTCGTCGAAACCATCTTTCACAACAAGTACTTCGCTTACGCTACTGCCATTGGCTCAAATTACATGACATCACTTTCTCCCCAGTTCCTTTTCCTTAAAGGCGATCCTTTTTTCCGTCATTCGATAAGTGAGCAAGGAGAGCTCCTTTGGATTTTTCTTCCCTTCTTTTTCTATGGTCTTTTTACACTACTCAAAAACATTTCGGAGAAGCAAAATAGACTAATTCTTCTCTGGTTGTTTCTCTCACCTCTTCCGTCCAGTCTTACTCAGGGTGGGGGAGATCACGCCACCCGTCTCTTCCTTATGGTTCCCCCTTTGGTACTGGTTACCACCATAGGTTTCTGGGAATTTATATCCAAAATAAAATTTAATAAACTATTTATTCTTATTATTGGTTTACTATTTATACTGTCCTTTGCCAACTACTTTCATCAATACTCCGTCCATTATAAATTCGATTCTGCCAGATTCTGGCAGTACGGTTATGAAAGTATCTTTACTCAATTAAAGTCTGCTCAAGTGGGTGCCAAAAACATCTATATCAACAACACTTATGAACCGTCGCTTCTAAAATTCGCTTTTTATACCAAACTGTCTCCTGCCGAGTTCCAAAAAGATTTTCTAGGTGATCAGCCGGAATCTTATGACATTGGCATTTTTAGAGGTTTCCGTTTTGGAGATAACTATTTCTTTGGTCAGGTAGGTAACCTTGATGATCTCGATAAACTCCTTCAGCCGGGGGATATCTATCTTGCCGCTCAACTCAAAGAAATCCCCGGGGACTGGGACTGGTCAACTACCGCTCCTTTTGGATTAAAAACAATCGGCTTTACTCGAGATCTGTTGAATCAACCGTTATTTACCATCGTCAAGCGTTAAGAAAGGTAAATGTTCAAAAATAAGTCTCTTCTACTTCTTATAGCAATTGTTTTCTTATCTGCGTTTTCTCGTCTATATCACCTCGATATCAATGGTAGACATCGGCTATCAAGTCAAGTCCTTTCTCTCCACTGGTAAAGACTATCAAGGAAACAAATTTCCCCTACAGTTTCATTCTTTCTCAGATGTTCGTACTTCACTTCCGATTTACTCCACGGCATTAGTATCTTTTATACCAGGAGTTTCTTTAGATCTGGCAATTCGCTTAACTCCAGCCATTTTTTCTCTTCTTTCCATCATTCTGATCTATTTCCTCACCAACAATCTTTTTGCTTTATTCAAAATAAAAACTGAAAGCCTCTCTTTCCTTATCTCTACTTCCGTGGCACTACACTTACTCCCGTATCGGCTTTGAACTCTCGATGTTATTTTTCTTCGTTTCAGCCGGACTATTTCTATATACCCGATTTCTTCGAAACAAAAACAAGACCTTGCTGATTCTTAGTTTAATAGTTTTATCTCTGGTGCCCATGGTCTACAGTACCGCCAAGCTCTCCGTTATTTTCTATCCCTTAATCCTTTTTCTGATTCCCGGAGGTTACGAATTTTTCAAAAGCAAAAAAGCTTGGGTCTACTTGTTAATCCTTTTTATTCCCCTTGGTATCCTTTTCCTCAATGGGGGAGCCGGCAAGCGTTTTAGCGAAATCTCTATTTTTACCGACCCCACCGCTTCAACCGAGATAGATGTTCTTCGTCAAGCCGATCTTGGTTCAGACGCGCCCGTCGGTTCAACCCCGGATCTAAACACCAAAATCGTCCACAACAAAATAATTTTTATTGTAAACATTCTCACTAAAAATCTCATTAATCCTCTTTCGGGGGGTTTTCTCTTTCTCCAAGGGGACGAAAATCAACGCCACGCCGTCATCGGTTGGGGCATGCTGGAAAAAACTTTAATTATTCCTCTCCTTTTTGGTCTTTATTTTCTTGTCTCGGGAAAACATAAAAGATTTCTAGGGCTTCTTATCGTTCTTTGGTTTTCCGCCACGGTCCCCGCCGCGCTTACTAGAGATGGTTTCAATCACGCCTCGAGAAACTTCATGATGATTCTTCCCCTTGTTTTGCTAATTTCCACCGGCTTTTTCCATCTCTTAAAACTATCCAAACTTTTTACAACTCTTCTCACCATCTTGCTCTTGTTAGAATCCGCTCTTTATTTCCACGACTACTGGTATCACTATCAGTACGACTCTCAGAGAGACTGGAACTATGGTTTGAAAGAGGTCATACTTGAAACCAATAAGTTCCCCGACAAGTCAATTATTATCACCAGAAACTACGAACCACCACTTATTTATTATCTTTACTATGCGGACTTCCCGGCCATCAAGTTCCAAGAAATGTACAAAAATAACACCTTCCTGGAAAAGACTAATCCAAAAACACAAAACATTGAAGGAGAAAAGCTATCGGGAACAAACATCTACTTTGCTTCAATCTTAGATAAAAATTTACCGGACCCATTCCTAATAAAAAATGGAATTTATATTCTTACCTACAATGAGTATCTCGAAACCAATGAACCAAAGCACTACTTAATAGACACCATCAAGTTTCCAACCGGGCTTCCTGTCTTTTATGTTCTCACCACAAACAAACTATAATTAATTTATGAAAAAACCCTTAATCCTTCTGGGAATTATTTTCATCGCCGGTCTATTTCTAAGACTTATTAGTCTCGGTTCTACTCCCTCGGGTTTCACTCCGGACGAAGCCAGCCAGGGATATGCTGCTTACTCCCTACTGCAAACCGGCAAAGACGAATGGGGAATTCCTTGGCCGATAACGAGTTTCCGCGCTTTTGCGGACTTCAGAGCTCCTCTCCAAACATATCTAATGATTCCCTCGATTGCCATTTTTGGTCTAAATGAGTTTGCCGTCAGATTTCCATCGGCTATTTTTGGCAGTTTGGCCATTTTACTTTTATATTTTCTCGCTAAGGCTCTTTTTCCAAAGCAACCGAAAGTAGCTCTTTTTGCCTCTCTTTTCTTAGCCATTTCTCCTTGGCATCTACAGTTTTCTCGAATGGCTCTTGAAGCCAACTACTCTTCCTTCTTCCTCACTGGCGGCTTACTATTTTTTATTCTTGGTTTGTCAAAGCCCAGACTTTTAATTTTGTCAGGGATTCTTTTTGGTCTTGACCTTTATAGTTATCTCGCCGCCAAGATATTTGTACCTTTATTTATTCTCGGCTTGCTCATCGTCTTTAGAGAAAGTTTCCGAGAAATTAAGATCAAATACTTGTGTATTTTTCTCGGTCTTCTTGCACTCTTTGGTGCTCCTCTATATCTTGACTCCTTCTTTGGACCAGGCAACGTCAGGGGCAAGGATCTAATCATTACCAACTTTTCTAAAGAAAACATTAATGAAATCGGCACCATTCAGTATCTTTCACCACTGAATCAACTCAACCCCAAAATTAGTAGGCTCTTAAACAACAAGTTCACTTTTACGGTTAGTCATTTTTATCAAAACTTCCTCAGTTATCTCTCACCCGCCTTTTGGTTCGCCGAAAGCGGCCGAGAAACCACTTACGCCATTATTCCAGGTAGAGGTCTACTCTACTTCTGGATGATGCCTTTGCTTTTTTACGGTATTTATTCTCTTGCCAAAAGAAAAGACAAAACCTCCCTCATCTTTCTTCTCTGGTTATTACTTGGTATTATTCCCGCCGCTATTACGAAAGAAGGCTACCGTCCAAACCGAGCCGGTTCTCTCATGACCTTATTTGAGCTAGTGTCCGCCTTTGGCTTTGTTGAGTTGCTTCAAAACTTCAAGGTGCTAAATAAAACCATCAGCAAAATCATTATTTATCTCACTATTTTGATTTCCTTTGCTTTTTATCTGAACGACTACTTTATTGTCTGGAAAATAAAATATCCTAGCGCCATGTCATACGGCTATCGTGAGTTGGTCTCCAAAGTAAATCAATACCAAAAAGACTACGACAAGGTTGTTATAGACAGAGGAGGGCAGTCTCAAGTATTCTTCGCTTTTTATACCAAAATGAACCCCATAGAGTATCAAACTTACTCCGGAAAATGGTGGCCAATTATCCAAAAGAAAAATCTACTTTTCTTGGATATGATCGATAGTTACACTCTAAAAAATTACACCTTTAGATCTTTCGATGCCTCGGTCGATCTCGTCCCTGGCAACTTAGTGATTATTCCAGCGGCCAAAATGACTGAGATATTAAAATCAAATATTATCGATCAGGTAAACTATCCCGATCGTAACCCCGCCTTTTATTTACTTCACTATGTTCAAAAATAAACCCCTCATTGTCTTGTTCCTTATAACTCTTCTGGGCGGTCTTCTCCGCTTTGCATTTTTGGGTCAAGCTCCAATTTCTCCCAACTGGGACGAAGTCAGTCATGGTTACAATGCCTACTCCATACTCACAACCGGCAAAGACGAATGGGGGATCAGCTTCCCTCTAATATTCAGAGCTTTCGGTGACTTCAAACTTCCTGTTTACATTTACCTCACCACCATTCCGGTCGCTCTCTTTGGTCTTAGTACTTTTGCCATCCGTTTTATCTCCGCTCTCGCTGGGACTCTCGCCATTCCGGGAATTTTTCTTCTAACTCGCGCTCTTTTTCCCGACAAAGAAATAAAATTCAAAAAAATTATCCTTCCTCTCTCGTTGATCTCATCTTTCATCCTTGCTTTTATGCCTTGGCATTTTTTCATCTCTCGTCCTGCACTAGAGGCCAATCTTGCCCTCACCTTTATTATCTTCGGTGCTTATTTCCTGATTAAGGGTCTCGAAAAATCCCAAAATTTCATCCCTTCCGCAATTTTGCTTGGACTCTCTCTACACACCTACAACACAGCTCGAGTTTTTGTTCCCACTCTCTTACTCGCTTTCATTCTGGTTTACTGGAAAAGAATAAAACTTACTAAGGCGGCTATTTTTTCCTGCATTCTTATTGGTTTGTTTGCACTCGTTGTTGCCTATCAATTGTTTTCCGGTTCTGGTACCGCCCGTTACAGCAAGCTTAATATTATTACCGAGTCCACGGCCTATACCCTTGGCCAGAAACGGACCGAAAGCCAGCTTCCCCCTCTTATTGCCAAACTAGTTTTCAACCGGCCTCTATACTTTATTGAAACTGTCATTGGCAACTACTTCAACTATTTCTCACCCACCTTCTTCAACCAAAGTTGGGGAGCTCAGTCTCAGTTTGCTATACCTGGAGTAAATA
>Ga0075856_122_pt1 | contig 10770 bp, 9 predicted proteins | sample RifGroF2_FD_67958 | JGI IMG/M metagenome (GOLD analysis project Ga0075856, IMG submission 67958) | Microgenomates (Collierbacteria) bacterium GW2011_GWF2_42_51 | reverse complement strand
TTTGGTGTCTGGAGTCTTGTCGTTTTCGGAGTAAGGACCGGGGTGTTCGATGCTGCCGGGAAAAACCATGTCGGTGGAGATTTGAATAATTTTATTGGAGGGAAAAGCTTTGAGAAGATTCTTGACCCCTTCGACGTTTACTTTCCAAGCTAATCCGGACTCATCCCCCATCTGTCCTTCGGCGGCGTTGACATCGGTAAAGGCGGCGAAGTTTACAATCCACTCCGGATTGGTTTCATCGATGACTTTTTTGACAAGACTTTCGTTGGTAAGGTCAAAATCGGGATATTCTGGAGTAATGAACTGGTAGTTTTTTGCTAGCTCAACAAAACGGGATCCAACCAGTCCCGAGGCGCCAGTGACAAGAACTTTTATTTTACTCATATAGTTACATCAGTTCCGGTTTGACAAAATCAAAGGAAATATTTTTGGGATCAATACGGCATTCTTGGGTTTCATCAGTAGCGACAAAATATTTATCGGTAAAGTAATTTAAGGTTACCGGAGTGCTTGAAGGATTGATAAAACCATGAGCGATGCCGGACGGAATGTAGACTAGTTTTTCCTGAGAAAGAACAATCTTCATCTTTTTGCCGTAGGTTTTTGAGCCGGTACGATAATCAATCAGCCCAAGAAGAAGAGTGCCGTTGGTGGTCCAGATTTCGTTTTGCTCCGGATGAATATGCCAAAATCTTTCCGTGTGGGGAGCTAGAAAAGAAGTGTTGGCCTGGACGGGTTTGAAGTTGATGCCGAGTTCTTTGAGGACAAGTGTATAGCCATTTTCGTCAAAACGGATAGTTTCTTTGAACCAACCACCGTAATCATCGGCAAAAGTGTTTTGTTTTATGACCTGAACGCCATTGATGCTGTCGGCTTTTTCATAGGTCTGGCAGAAAAGACGGCTGTCTTTGGGGAGGGTGATATTTTTACTATTTATTGGTTTAAATCCCATGTTTTTTATTTTTTATAAATTGATTCCGATTTTTCTTTGAGGGGCTTCCACCAAGTTTCATTCTCTTTGTACCAGTTGACGGTTTTCTCCAACCAGGAATCAAAGTCGTTGTCCAGTCGACGGCATAGCGACGGTCATGACCCGGACGGTCGGTAACAAACTCGATGGAGTCGGCTTCGTTTTTACCCAGTAGTTTAATTACTTTTTGAGCAACTTCCAGATTATTGACATCTTTGGTCATACCGCCGACACAGTAAGTGCTGCCCGGGGCTGCCTTGAGGAAAACCAGATCAATGGCACGGCAGTGATCAATAACGTGAAGCCAGTCGCGAACATACTTGCCGTCGCCGTAGATTTTGACTTTTTGCCCGATAAGGAGATTGGTAATCAGACGAGGCATAAATTTTTCCGGGCTGCAGTTGGTTATCGTTATCGGAACATTGAAAGTATCAAAATACGCTCTGACGATGTGATCCGAGGAGGCTTTGGAGGCAGCGTAGGGACTGTGAGGGTTGTAAGGAGTAGTTTCATTAAACTTGGTGTCGCTGTCAAGAGGAAGGGCGCCAAAAACTTCATCAGTAGAAACATGGTGGAATTTTTTGATGCCGTATTTTTTGGCAGCCTCAAGAAGGACTTGAGTACCCATGATGTTGGTTTTGGTGAAAATTAATGGGTCGAGGATAGATCTATCGACGTGACTTTCGGCGGCAAAGTGAATAATAGCTTCAACCTTGGAAACGACTTCGTCGACGGCTTTGGCGTCAGTAATGTCGCCTTGGACAAAGGAGTAATGAGGATTGTCTTTGATTGATTGAAGAGACTCGAGATGACCAGCATAAGTTAGTAGATCAAAATTTATGATCTCGTCTTCCGGATGATTTTCCAACCAGTAATGAATAAAGTTGGACCCGATGAATCCTGCACCGCCAGTGACTAATATTTTCATAGTTTAATGGAGGCTTTCCCCGACATGTGATTTCCGGCTTCTAATAGGCTTTCGAAAGTACCAGCGTCTTGCCAATAAGCATCGAAAACACAGGCTTTAAGGTCTTTGTTGTCCAGGTAAGTATTATTTATGCTCGGGTTGCCACTGATTTCCAGTTCTCCCCTAGCGGAGGGTTTAAGATTTTTGGCAATTTCGACGACATGGTGGTCGTAAGTGTAAAGTCCGACGGAGACATACATTGACTTGGGTTTTTCCGGTTTTTCTTCGATAGAGATTACCTTGTTGTTTTCATCCAGCTCGACAACACCGAGTCTTTTGACGTCTTCGACATTATCGAGTTTTTTAAGATAGATTTGACCACCACCTTTGAAGGACTGAATCTCTTTAGAAAAATCGTGGTCAAAAATATTGTCTCCAAGAATCATAGTGACATCGTCTTTATCAAGAAAATCTTCGGCTAGTATGAAAGCTTCGGCGAGACCGCGAGGTTCTTTTTGGATGACGTAGCTGAAGTGACAACCGAACTGTTCTCCGGTACCAAGCAAATTGAGGAAAAGACCGGAGTTCTCGGGAGAGATGATGATGAGGATATCTTTAATGCCTGCCTTGATCAGAGTTTCGATGGGATAGTAGATCATGGGTTTATCGTAAACGGGAAGAAGTTGTTTACTGATTACCCAAGTTAGAGGTCGGAGTCTTGTTGCCCGCCCGCCAGCTAAAATAATTCCTTTCATCTTTTGCTATTATACCAGCGACAAAGATGTTTGTTATTTTAATAAACCTATAACTACCAGGCTCCCCAGGAGGCCAAAAAGAACATATTCAAGTATGATTTGTACCCGAAGAACTATATATAGTATAGATAAACCAATAACAATGACCTGCTGGAAGAGCTTGTTGCCGTTGAAGTAAAGAGTAAGGATGATGGCGACAGAAACCAGGATAGTAAGAAGGAGATAGTCTAGAAGGCTGTGGATTGGTTTTTTCATAGGACAATTCCTTGGCGAATAATAAGGATAATTATGGCGAGAGCGGCGAAGTAAGTTAAGTGAGCCCAAGTTTTGCCGGAAATGCGAATGATGTTGTAACGGAGAACGAAGATCCAGTCAAGGCTAAGAGCAAACATGATGAGAACAACGAAGGCAAGCGACCAGGCCCGAGAAAGATCCATGGGGGAAAGTCCGGAGCTTGGAATGAGCTTTTCCGGAGCTTCCTTGGCAAAAACGGTGTTAGTCACCGTGGTTGAAGCAATCTTGGCAACAGTGCTTTGGGTTGAACCAAATAGCTGAACAACAATGGTTGTCTCCACACCGTTGATATAGCCGTCGACGACGGCGACACCAATGTCCTTGTACCGATTATCAAGAAGATTCTGACGATGGGTTGGAGAGGCCATCCAAGCCGTCACAACGTCCTTTGGATTACTAAAGTCACGGGCAAGATTTTCACCAGCGTGCTTATATTCGTAACCAGACTGGGTAACGAAGTACCAGGGTTCGGTGCCGGTCGGAGAGACGTGCGCCCAGTAGTTGTTTTCAAACATGTCAGTAGCTTTGGCAAGGGCGGCCTGATCCAGTTCAGAGTTTTCTTTGAGAATGGTTACGCCGACGCTGAGGCGTTCGGCGTTGGTCAACTCAATGACTTTGTCCGGATCAATTTGTGAGGCAAAACCGAGAACTCCGGGCTTTAAACCGATGGTGATGTCGACGATGGAGCGGCCCATGATGAAAAGCTTTGTGATTGTTGTGAGGATGAGGTGCGAAAAGAGTAATAAACGGATGTGCCATAACTTATTTCATTATGTCACAAGGTCAAGTCGGCGACAACGATGAAGCGTTTGAGATTTGTTCCTGGGGGATAACAGGTCATAAGAGTAAGCATTGGTTTTTCCGACTTGTCGGTGAGGAAGGAAACTTCATCCGGGTTGGCGATTATTTTCTCCCGAACATGATAGTCAAACCGTTTGCCCTCAAAATACAGCGTGATTGTGTCCCCAATTTCCAGCTTGGGAAGAAGATAGAAAATGGAGTTGTACCGAACTGCTTCATAAAAGTTCTCCGAGGAATGGGAAAAGATAAAGATATTACCATCTTCTCCGGGGAGGTTGGTACCTTCTGCGTGAGCGACGCCCTGAGTAAGAGCTTTTTGATATACATTGGCGTCGTAAGAATTGACGTTTTTGATGACTTTGACGTTAATACCAAGTTTGGGAATAACGATGCCAAATTCCCGACTAAGAGGAGTAATTTCCTCTATATTTTGGCCTTTTGTTTTATTAAGTTGATACTCAACTTCATTTTTAGCCAAAGGAAAATAGGTTGTGACCACAATAACAATCGAGAAAATAACTAAGAGGATTCCGATAACTAGTTTCATCAAGAACTATTATGCACGTTTCTTGGACTTGAGGAAGAAGAAAGTGGCGATGAGTATCAGGGGAATCGAAAGCCATCTTATGCTATCCCATTTGGATTTTTGAATACCCAAGACTTCCGGAGTGCCGGACTCGGTCGAAGGCGTTTCGTCTGGGGGAGTAATGGTTGTTTCAGTATCCTCAACTGTCGTTCCTTCGGTCACTTGGGATCCTTCAGCCAGCAAGGCTTGCTGCTGTGTGGTAGTTCCGGTTGTGGTGGTTGATCCTTCGATTATTACTTTGGTGAAACTGTCGCCGGTAATACCGGAAACATTGTCGGAGCTGTCAACAGCTCTTATTGCGAAGTAATATTCTTTGCCACAGGTGGGGACACTATTAGTGAAAGAGCCTTCGCTGTTGGGTCCAATGTTTTGAGTTGTCACAAGATGACCAGAGTCAATGGAAATAGAAAGTGAATCGGATCTATACAACTCAACTCTGAAGGTTCTGCCATCGTCGGCGGTTTTGAATTTAATTTTGTAATCACAGTCGTTTAATCTTTCTTTGGAGTAAGAGATTGGAGTACTGGGACTGGAGTTATTGTAATCAACGAAAACAGTTGTACTGGTAAGAAGGGGCTCTGAAGGAACTTCGGCAGTGACATAAAACGAATAAGTACCGTTTGAATTCAAAATACTACTGGTAACGTTACAGTAATCGGTGTTGCCACCCTCGATTAGAATTTTTTCTGTATCAAACTGGGAGTATCCCCCATCCGATGGGCCTTTTTTAAAACATTTGACGGTAATATTCCGACCGCTCGTTTGAGTATCGAGAGCAACAAAAGTTAGCTTGAAATTATTCTGATTGGTGGGTGTTTTTGGTTGACCTATACGAACCGAAAAAGTAGCTGCCAAAACAGATACCGGAATGAGAAAGGCCGTGAGCGTAGCGAAGAAAATTAGTTTTAATTTCATTTACTTTTTATTACCTGACTTTATTAATCTGATTCCATAGACAAAACAGACGAAGGCTAGCATTAGCCAGGCAGGTGAAGCACCGGTTGCAGGTAAGGTAGTCGTGGCTCCAAGTACTTCGCCCTTTTTAGTCTCTTCTTTTTCGACGGAGTAGGAGTCGTCACGAGTCTGGTTTTTGATGACATTCACTTCGGTGCCGACAAAGTTAGTATCTACGAAGCCGTCTATTTGAGCTAGTGCTATAACTTCTTCTTCAGCCATTGAAGTTCCGATTGCCCAAGCGGCATCGGGGTAGATACCGGGTTGTTGGTCTCCGGAAATGTCGGCTATGTAGAGAAGTTCAACCTCTTGGCCAGCTTTAACAAGATAGTCAATAATCCAGGTACCGGGTGAGTGATAATTCGGCTCATCAATATCGACAATCAGTCCATTAATCTTGACTTGGTATGAACCTGGTCGATATATAAAACCCTTGGGTAAGAGATCTTTGACCGTGATGCCGTCGATGTCTGAACCTAAGACTTTAAGCAGTATCCTGTAGGTAACTGCTTCTCCCGGAGTTTTATCACCTCCTGCAAAGTTGGATTTGCTGATTTGGAGTTCGGGCTTGGTATATTCATTGGTGAAGGTACAGATAACTTCTTCACCGGCACCGAGAGTTATCTCATTGGGAGTGTCTTCATTACTACAAACCGCACTAGTAAGTTTCCAACCATCCCCTTCGTTAGATGATTCCCTTACTGAGTATGTACCGGGGGTTAAATAGCCGCTATCGTTTTGTTCACCATCCGACAGATAGAAGTTCCCTTCGGAGTACGAGGAAGAAAATCTAAATTCAGTTTGGTCCTCAACTAAATTTGTTTCTTTTTTAACGATAATGCGGCCTAGCTTGGTGTTGGTGATGGTACAGGTAATTTCTTCTCCAGCGTTTGGAGTAATCCTTGATATAGAATCACCATTGTTACATGTTGCACTTGTTAAATTCCACCCAGCAGGAACGTTTTCAAGAATAGAGTAGATATTATCAGGATCTAGATTAGTAAATGATTGGCTGGCAACACCCGCAACAGTTGTTAAATCAATGTCTGTTGGTAAACCAATACCTGTCGCATCAAAATCAAAACTTCCATTTCCACCCACGGTGTTTTTGACTAACGTAATCGTGGCTAATTTTTTATTAGTGAAAGTGCAAGTCACTGTTTCGCCTGCAGTCACATCAATATTATCTATAGTTTCTCCGTTGTCACAAACTGTACTGTCTTGCTTCCAGCCTGTTATTTCATTCTCCGAAACTGAATAAGTTCCAGGAAGAACTTCCGCATTATAATTTGGCAATCCAACGGTGTTGTCGTCCGTTAAGCTAAATGTTGCAAGATTTCCATTTCCAAAATTATTGTTAAACGTAAATACTTGTGATCCATCAGGAATTGCATTTTTTTCAATGATAATATGAGCCCTTTTGGTATTGGTAAAAGTGCATTTAACAGTTTCTCCTGATTCAACATTAAAAGTTGCCACTCCAGTATTAATATTTCCAGAACTATTTTGGTCACTGCAGGAAATTGATGTCAAATCCCAACCATTGGGAAGTACTTCTGTGGAACTATATCTTCCGGGCAAACGATTTATAACAGATATTGTTTCTCCATCCGCGACGGTACCCGCAATGTCACCTGTAAAAGTAAAGTTTTGTAAATCTCCATCTGGAAGAGTTTGTTTTTCAACAATAATTGTGCCATATCTAGTGTTTACAAAATTATTTGATCCGTCATTTTCGCCTGGGTTTAGCGAAACGTTTAACGAATTGGCAGATACATTTGTCCACCCTGATGGTATTTGTTCGGTCAGAGTATATTCACCATGAATAAGATTGGTAAACGAGAAATAACCATTTACCAATGTTTGAGTTTGTCCAACTTTTGCTTGTCCTTGCCAAAGTTCGATTATCCAATTTTGAATAGGTGTCCAGTCTCCAGATTGTCCATCCCCGTTGACATCTTCATATTTATATCCAAAAATACTTCCTCTTTGAGAATTGGTAATCGTACATTCACCCATTCCACCTGCGGGAACTGATACATTTGTACAAGTATTCTCCGTTTCGCTCCATCCTGTTTTTGGAGATTCAGTGACAGAATATGTTCCGGTTGTAACCATGAAGTCGACATATGATCCGCCTGTTACATTTTGTGTTGCGTTTCCAGTTATAGTTCCAGATCCAGCTGCTGTCACACTAAAAATTTCTGCTTCATTTGGTACAGTAATCTTATTAACTCTCAATGTTCCATTCTGCTGTGTATTAGTGAAGGTACAAGTAATATTTTCACCAGCAACTAAATTGATTGAAAATCCGTTCGTAATTGGAGTAAATTGAGAGGTGCTATTGGAAGTACCATCGGTAATACAATTTTTGGAATTCAGCGTCCAGCCAGTTGTGGCATTTTCGATAATGGAAAAGGTTCCAGCTAACAAACTGTCAAATTTTTGAGAGTTTGACAAAATTACATCATTATCGTCGTCGAGGATGAAGTTAGAAAGACCATTGCCGGTTGTAGTAAAAGAGAAATCTTGAGAACTGTTGGGCTGAGCGTCTTTGATGATAGTAATGGAGCTAGGGGCTGCTACTGCACCTGCGGAAAGAGATCGGTCTTGATTGCCGAGATTCCCCTGAGTCCAGGTTTTAAGCCTCATATGATATGGAGAGCCATTAATGCCACCGGCTGATTTGTTGATGCCCCAATCAACTTCTTGTGCAATATGACCACCCCAAGCAAGAACTGCATTGGAACTATCTGCAGTAAAAGTTACGTTGATACTTGTGCTCGCGTTGGCATCGTTCAAATCACCTTGTGTGACGTAAGCTACGTTGGAAATGGTTCCACCAAAGAGAGTTATCAACTTTTCATTGGCTGGGAGAGAGTCAAACCGAGTGGCTGGTTGACCAACAACTGGGCTACTAAAAATTGAGGGTGCTGGGATGGCATAAGTTGTAGTCGTAGCAGATAATCCCGTAACTCCACTAGTTGGATCGACAGATTCTGCGGTATGACCAAAAGGAGAATGTGGCTGAAGACGATCATAACTGGTCAAAAAGTCGATCGCGTGGGCACCAGAATGTTTAATATCGTATTCAAGTGTAATGGTAATAGGTGTATTAATTGGTAAGTCTTCCAAAATGGCGCGGTAAGGGATAGAAAAACCTTCGACATAATGAGAATTAGATGAACCGGCATTACCATTTACCCACCCTACCGAACCTCCAAGCGACAAGCAATTGTTGGGTGATCCTGCTGCGCCATTACGACACTGTTCGAGACTAGCCGAAGGATTGCTGGAAGAAGAAGTTTTTAAAACATAAATACGTTTGTGTCCTTGAACTGTTATGTCGTATTGATTTAGATTGTCTACTACTGAGACAACTTTTCTCGCGTCATCTATCCAAATGTGAGCGGCTTCGTTGTGAGAGCTAGTTCCATTAACTATTAGTTTTGCTTCAGTGGTTACGCTAGTACCTTGATCAACATTGATTCCACCCCAACCATTGCCAGCAGTTATAATATTGTTGACGGTCACAATTGAACCATTGACTACAATTCCAGCATAATCATTATTTAAAACACTGACACTATCGAGTAGGACACCATTCACCATGTAAATATTGATGCCGTGTAAATTGGTGCCTAATGTTCCATCAATTGTTAAATTCTTAATTGTTACACCTGAGCTATGAATACCAAACGAAGCATTGTTGGAGTTGCTAGTCTTGAAAAATGTAGGAGTGACAGTAAAACCATTGCCATCTATAGTGACATCTTTGTTGACATTGACTTGTTGAGTAACTGTAATATCACTTTGAATCTCAATTTCATCTCCGTTATTTGCTGCGTCAATAGCTGCTTGAATTGTGGAGTAACAACCAGTACCGGTTGTAGCACCAGCTAATACACATGGTGGTCCGACTGGGGTTGGGTTTATTACAACAAAAATTGTGAAATGGTTGAGGTCGCTTGCTTTGACAGTACTACCCCCCTGGCTTGTTTGATCATCAGTTAGAGGTGTGGGGGTAGAATTTTTATCCTCCATGTAGACAATCCCGACCGACTGATTCTCTGGTTTTGGGAGAGTGAGATCATAATCAAAAGAACCGTCGGCCATGTCGGTTGTAATATCGTAAGCATATTCACCGAATGAGTTAATATTATCGGGGAGTTTTAAATCACCAATTTTAACTTGTTGAATTTTTAGAGATGTTCTTAGATTTTTATCTTTTGGTAAACATTTGAAAGTGACACTTACTTTATTCTCTTGAGGAAAGATATACCGAACACCAAGTTCGACTGTATTTTTTGTTTCGGAAATACCATTAGAGTTGTCGATATTCCAATCAGATTCTGTACTATTTACAATAGTTTCATTGGTTATACAAGTTTGTTCAATTGCGGTAGAGGAAAGTTGGGGAAGAAACAACATACCAGCTAATTGAGTATTGTCTGTTGAAGTAATTTCTGGGGTGATCGTTTGTTCGAGTTGAGAAACAGTAATGATTGGTTGGGGGAGGTTTTCTACTACAGAAGTTTCGGTCTGAGAAGTAGTGGATTCTGGGGAAGAAGTGGTTTGTTCTGCTGGGGGTGAATTGTTTTGCGTTTCTGTGGGAGTTGGTTCTATAGTAGGGGCAGGGTCTGGAGTGATTCCGGGTGTGATAGATATTTCGGAGGTTATCTCGATAGTTGGAGTTGGGGTGGCATCTGGAGCAACCTCAACAGTTAGGGCAGGGTCTGGAGTGATTCCGGAAGTTGATTCTATTGTAGGTATGATTTCGGGTGTTATTTCGGGAGTAGGTTCAACCAAGGGGATAACTTCAGGAGTGATTTCTGGAGTAGGGGTCGTTTCCACAGTAGCAGATGGGGTGGACTCTTCGGCATAAACAGGCAAAGCCAAAGTAAGGGGAAGAAAAGTTTGAAGTACGAGATTGAAAGAAGAAATAAACGAAATTATTTTCCGTACATTTCGAGACTTCATTGATTTATATTGTTCAGGCAGTAGACCGATCTAATTTTTTTTAGAACGGTTTCACTATTAGCTCCTTATAACCAAAGTGACCAAATGGAGGTTATAAATCAATGCCTTCTAGGACGTATTGTAACGTCGGCCTCACAATTGTCAAGTATCCTTCTTTTTGGTGATTGACGGAGGTGAGGAATAGATTGGTTCGACAGGCGTCATTGAGCCGTTAACTTTAATATCTAGGGCAAACCCTAAAACATTAGCAATGGCGACGCCGACACGTGTACCGGTAAAAGAACCGGGTCCGGGATTGACTTCAATTTCATCGATGTCCTCAGGCTTGATGTTTCGCTCTTCCAAACAATGAACCAAAAAGCCCAGTACATCCTGATCTCTCGGACTCTCGACATTTCTCGTATATTCTCTGTCATCAATTCTGATGACGGCTTTGGTGTTGTCGGTGGAGTCGATGTAAATTCTCATTTGTGTTCGTGGATTTTAATTTCTCTTTCGTTTTCGCCATTGGCCTTGAAAAAAA
>Ga0075856_117_pt1 | contig 12545 bp, 11 predicted proteins | sample RifGroF2_FD_67958 | JGI IMG/M metagenome (GOLD analysis project Ga0075856, IMG submission 67958) | Microgenomates (Collierbacteria) bacterium GW2011_GWF2_42_51 | reverse complement strand
AATATCTTTTTTAATTGAGTTCACAGTTAGAGATTGTATTAGTAAACACCCGTATGTTACCCATACAAAGTGTTACCGATGTATCTCAGCCTGTGCAGATCTCCTTACCTTTCCGTGAAAACTTGTATCTTTCCTGCATCGTAAATCACACCTACATTACCCTGGAGATCGGTTCTTAGTACCTTTGTCTTTACTTGATCCAAACGCATCAAAGTATCACCATTGGGGTGACCATAACTGTTTCCGGCTCCCACGGAGATTACAGCCAATTTTGGGCTCAACCTTTCCAAAAACGAAATCGACGAACTAAATTTAGACCCGTGATGGGGCACCTTTAATACAGTTGTCTTTTTTAGCACTCCCGTGTCCAGTAGTGCCAGTTCTGTCTTCTCTCCGATATCCGCTGTAAACAAAGCCGAAAAACCAAAGTATCTCAGAGACACCACCATTGAGTCCTCGTTTTCGTCACTACCGCTTACTTTTTCCTCGTCGTTACTGGTTTGACCTCCAAGTAATATATCAAAATACAAATCTTTATATCTATATCTATCGTTATTATCCGCTTTCTCAATTACTTTTCCAATTTTGTATCGAGTCAGCAGTTCCTTTAACGCCCCGTCATGATCCACCTGTGGATGACTAATAAATACCAAATCAATTTGTCTATCCCAAAAAGGAATTTCTTTTCCCAAACAAGCAAATAACTTCCGTTCACTCGGACCGGTGTCAATCAATGCCTGAAATGAACCCAAAACAACAAGCGACGCATCCCCTTGTCCTACATCACAAAAAACCACCCGCAGCTTTCCATCTGGCCACTGCTGCCAAAGCCAAATCAAGTTTAGTAATACGACTACTATTCCCCACCTTTTCCAGTTCACACTTCATCTTACACACCAAAAAAGCGAATCACCCCTACCATCCAGTGTGCAATCGCGTAAGTAGGGTAAGAAAACACTCTGGGAACCACTTGCATCGCCGCTCCGGTAATCATCAAAATCGGTACTAAAGGTAATATCAAAATATTACTTAATATACCAATCCAGCTCATTCTTCCAAAATGCCACCAAATAATCGGCGCCGTCGTTATCATTGTCGAAATAGATGCCAAAAACCCCGATCCTCCCAGTATCTCCATTAGTTTTTCATGACTATTACCCAACTTACTACTAATCATTGGTTCCAGCACCATCAGACCCACACTAGCCGCCATAGACAACTGGAAACTTACACTCACAAGTAGCAAGGGCTCCACCAAAACCATCAGCCACCCCGTCACCATCAATATCCACCAAGAAACTGCCTTTCTCCCCACGACGGCTGCCCAAAACACCGCTCCAGCCATAATCACGGCCCGAATTACCGGTGGCTCACCGCCGGCCTCCAAAGCGTAAAACAACATGGCCATAATAGCCACGCCACTCGCCCATTTCCGTTTCATCAACCAAAAACAAACTGAAAGCACCGTGCCGCCGACCAACATTATGTTGTATCCTGAAGCCACGGCGATATGTACTGTTCCACTCTTAACCATTAACTCATACATCTCCCGCCCTATATCTTTTTTATATCCCAAAATAATTCCCGCAACCAAGCCTGACTCAGGTTCGGGTAAAAATCTTCTGTATACGTTTACAATTTTTTCACGAACAGCCTCAATATTTGTCGAGAAAGCACTCACAGATGAAACGACTTTTGGCTTGTCCGGTAAAACAGATAATTCCGCCCTATCAAGCCACAATCTCCCCAAAAATCTATCTGTCACTTTGCTATCAATTGTGCCAATTATCTGTACCCTCGCCTGTCGTGAAAAAGAACACTCGTTTCGGTAATTAATCCAAAATCTTCCCACGACGATGATACATTCCGTATTATATTGATATACATTGTCTATATTTCCCGTAACCTTAATCCGTGAATTCTGCTGATATTTACTCGACTCCGCGAAGCCTAGAGAAAATCGAAATACTAAAATCAAAAAAAGAAAAATAAGTCTCCCTTTCATGTCAGTAGACAGATAATAGATCTCTATTTCTATCTACCAGCGATTTTGTCAAAACTCCTTTAGTAATCAGTTCATCAATACTTCCGTAAGGTCTATTTTTCACAATAGATTCTGCTCTAGTACTTCCTATACCCCAGAGGGTATCTAATTCTGCAATGGAAGCACTGTTAATACTAATCTTTTTACTGGTCATACTAGCCTCAGGATACCCTTGCTGGGTATTGGTATCTTGAACGTATGGAATGTAAATTTTCTGTCCGTCTTTTACTAACTCGGCCATATTAATATTTTTTTCGCAAAAATCTCTGTCCGCTTTGTCTGTAAATCCGCCGGCCATTATTAAAACATCTTTTATTCTGGATCCGTCCAAAAGTTCATAAACTCCTTGTTTCATTACCGCTCCTTCTATATCGACAAAAACTTTAGAATTTGGTTCACTTCTCTCCAAATTACCACCAGCTAAATACTCAACTTGAACAGGAGCATCCATTAGAATACCTCTAAAAAGGCTTACAATTGCGACAATGGCACCTATTAAGATAATAATAAACAAAAGCCGATCTAGACTACTAGTTTTCTTAAGAAATTTATTTAAAGTTACCGACTCCACAATTAAAATATACCACTTTTTATAAATTTCCTCTTGTTGTTCTATCAATTTCCGCAAATATTTTTCTCTTTCCGTGGAGAAATATATTTGATTTAAATTTGATTATTTCAAAAACATAGGCATAAATATATAAGCACACTTTACAAGAAATTGCTAATTTAGCAACAATATATATCACTAATCTCCGCAACCTACTTTTACTATTTCCGCAGCAATACTGTAATTTGTGTCAACCTATTGAGCTCTTAAATTACTGGTATTATTAGAGTATGTCTACGAAATTGGTGCGTCCCCTCATTTTATCTGTAGCTATTTTCTTCATTTTTGCCTGGACTCAGTCTCCAGTTCTCAATTCCTACAATCTTCAGCTTACCGGAGCTCTTATACTGCTCTATTTCGGCTCCAAATATCTTTTTCGAAGACTTGGAAGCATCTTAATGTTAGAGACCGTCATGCTTATTTCAGTAGTTCTCCTACTAATCTTTTCTTCTGGGGGCATCAACTCTCCCATTTTCTTTGTTTTATTCTTTCTTCTCTTTGTAATTGCTCTTTTATTTGATCCATACCAGGCCGCAATAGCCTCATTTCTCCTTGTTTCCCTCTTTCTCTGGCAAAACTTTTCCGACCTATCTTCGGTCATGATCATCGACATTACCTCTCTCATTCTTATGACTCCTCTGGCCATGATTTTTAGCAATAGTTATCTCAAATACCTCCAGTCCGAAGGTAAAATTTCCCTTCTCAAAGAAGCCATCAAGGACGAACAAACCGACAGCCTTCTCTGGATAGCAACTACAGCCAAACCGTCTCTTGCAACCATTCTCAACTCTCTCACCGACATCGTCATTTATCTCAACTCCAAAGGTCAAGACGTCACCATTTCCAAATCGTTTATTGAAAAACTCAAGGCTATACAGAAAGATTTAATCAGTCTTTATTCCTCCACCGATATCCTTGAAAAGTCCATTGAAGAGACATCCGATAAGATGGGATTATAAATCAAATAATTATCTAATTATTTTCGGGTAAACTTCCTCCTCTCAAGCATAAAACCAAACTATATCACCTTCAATCAACCAATAACAAAGAACTATATCAATAACAGACACCACACTCCTAAAAATTTCACCAATGATGTTTCAAAACCCTCAATTAGACTAAAAAATGAAAGTGATATACCTTATAACCTTGATTTTTCTCTCGATATTTTTCACAACGACTGAAATTTCCCTGGTCTATGCGGATGATCTTAAGTCTCCCACTTTTGAAATCCAAATGGGTACTATCAATATTACCGGTGGCGCCAAATCCTCAACTACATATAAACTTACCGATACCGTTGGCCAGACCTTTCAAGGTCAGTTCAACTCCGCCGGATATGTTATCCTTGCCGGCTTCCAATATCTCAGATCTCGACATCAACTTTGGTAGTCTCGTTCCCGGCATTCCCAGCCTCCTATCAAATACCCTCACTGTCACGACAGGTAGTGCTTTTGGCTATGCCGTCAAAGCCATCGAGGATCATCCTCTCCGAAGAAGTGACGGTGTTACCACTATTCCTGATACTTCTTGTGATCTGGCCACACCCTGCTTGCAGGCAGATGCCAACGTCTGGGGCGATAATGCCCGTTTTGGGTTTGGCTACAACATGTCCGGAACCGACGTCAACATCGCCGATTTTGTAAACTCCACTTACTATCGCCCTTTTCCGGTCGAAAACATCGACCAGCCAGCCATTGTCATGTCTAAGGGCGGTATTGCCACCTCCTCAGCCGCAACAGTCACTTACAAAGTTAATATCAGTGGTTCACAAGCAGCCGGTACTTATCAAAATGCCATTCAATTCATCGCTATTCCTGCTTTTTAAATGACAAAAAAAATCTTCATCACCATACTGCTCTGTGTTCTCACCTTTGCTATTTTGCTACCCAAAAATATCTCCGCCGCCAACTACGGTATGTCCATCTCTCCACCACTTCTTCGCGTTCACATCAAACCCGGAAGATCGATTACTCAGGTTTATAAAATAGAAAATCTCAGTAATAATGACAAAACTTTAGTCGCCGCCATCGTTCCCTTCACCGAATCGGACATCTCCGGCAACCCAGTTCTTAATCCCAAAGCCACTGCTCCATGGTTAAGTTACTTTAGTTTAGCCAACTCCGAAATAAAATTTAATAAACCTTTCCCTATATCTGCCGGAGCTTCAGAACAATTAATTCTTAGTCTTTCTGTTCCCGAAACAGCCCCCTTAAAAGATATTTACGCCACTTTAATTGTCTCTACCTACGTAAACTCCGTTGATCAAACCTTCCAAGGTTCTGCGCTACGAGCCACCATCGGTTCCAATCTATTGATCACTGTCAGCTCCCAAGCATACCCGGATACTATACTCAGGATTGAAGGTTTCTACCCGGCCAAAGGCACAGTTATTAAAATCGGTGAACTTTACTTTGCGGACAGTATTACTCCTCTCAAATTTACCGCCACGGTAAATAACGAGGGCAGCTTTACCGCCGAAACCAAAGGTGTTTTCCGTGTCACTTCCGGAAAAGGTAAGCCTGTCTACCTCGAAGGCATCCTTCCAGTAAACGTCATCGCTAAATCCCAAAGACAACTTTTAAACACCAATGGCAACAGCTTTGAATTTTCCCCCTCCTTAAGTAACATCGGCTCCCATCAGTTATCGTTGGAGATCAAAACCGATAACTCCAATACCACAAGTACTATTAATATTATCTTTTTCCCGCTCAAACTTAGTCTTGGTCTCCTCATTTCTCTTCTTCTCATCATCTCCATAGTAAGAGTTACCTCAAAAACGCCAGAAAAATCCACTTGACACACACTGATATCGATGACATATTTAATTCAGATTATGAAAAATAGACACGTCCTGCAATGTGTTTTCGCGTTTACATTAGTTCTGGTATTTTCTCTCTTTTACCCTTCTTTTTCCTTCGCCGCCAACCTTACCACCGCTAAAGACACTCTCCAAAGCTCTCGCATGTCTTTCTCCGGCCGCGTTAAATCCCCAACGATAGCCGGTAGTACCCATGTCTGGATCTACACCACCGCCGCAACCGTATTTACCTCTGTCTCCACAGCCGGACTTAAGCCAGGTGATTCACTAGTTATCGGTGGCACCAACTCTTACACTATCGCCTCCATTATTGATGACGACGAGTTCACCACCACCACCGTTCTCGCTGCTGGCGATGCTGACGACACCGATGTCATCTATTTCAAGGCTCTTCCTCAGCATGTCATTACTTTTAAAACTGCCTCTGCGGTTCCTGCTGGATTTTTCCGAGTCCTTATTCCGGCCGACTCAACTCCGGCAACCGCCAACAATGGTATTCCGGACATTACTGGCTTTGACTTCAACACTACCCCCACGGCAACCGGTACCAACGCCTCCGGTTATACTTTTTCGGCAGGTGTCGCTACAGCATCCGGTAGTACCGGATGTACTTCACCGGCCAACTATCACTGTTTTGAGTATCACTATATCGGCGCAGGAGGCATCGGAACCGATATTACTCTCTCCATCGGAAATACCGGCGGCACCGCCAATATTATTGCCCCCGCCCCTTCAGCCTCAAGAGTCGCCAACACCGCCGATGCTTACACTTTCAAAATCCAAAATTTTACTGACACATCCAATCCCAATAGCGCTACTCCGACCGATGATGTTACTGGTAAAGTGGCCGTCATCGAGTCCGTTCGTGTTACCGCAACCGTCGACCCTAGTATTACTTTCAAAATTGAGGGTGTCAACTCCGGCGCGTCTGCTTGTAGTCTAACCACGGACGTGACTACCACCAATGCTTCGGTTCCTTTTGGAGTGATGGCTCTTGATACCTTCAAAGCCGCGGCTCAGCTTCTCACCGTCTCCACCAACGCTGTTAGTGGTTATGTCGTTACCGCTATCGAAAATTCTCGTCTCAGTAACCTGGCCACTTCGCCATCATATATCCCGGACACTACTTGTGATAATAATTTATGTAACGAAACCACCTCGGATACCTGGGCCACAGCCACCAACAATCCGGGCTTTGGTTACACTGTAGCTGTTGTTGCCAACGCGCCCACGATTGCACCTACCGCCCCCAATTATCAACATTTTCCGAGCTTGGCAGATGTAGAATCCCCCTTCCAGATAATGTCCAATGCCACCATTGCCAGTAGCCAACAAGCACATGTTTGTTACAAACTTTCCGTCGATGCCACCCAACCTGCCGGAAACTATGAAAACCAAATTACTTACACCGCCACCGCCTCATTCTAAAATATAAAGATCCATTCTGCTCAAATGAAAACAACCAAAACTCTACTAACCGCCATTGTTTCTCTGTTTGTTGTTTTTTCACTTGTGCCCTTTGCCGATGCTCAGACGATTATGACCGCCATTCCCCCCAAGCTTGAGCTTCGAGGCGACCCGGGACAAACACTAACTGCTACCTTAAAACTTCGTAACGACTCCGCCAGTACCGAAAATTTTACCGTTTCTGTCGAAGACTTCATTGTCGCCGACAGCAAAGGTACTCCTCTTCCCATCACCACCAAACTCAATAATCGTTGGTCTCTTGCTAACTGGATTACGGCACCCAAAAACATCCCTGTTGATGCCGGGGGCATACAAATAATCAATATTAATATCAAAATCCCCATGACTGCTCTCCCCGGCGGCCATTACGCCATGATTACCTACACTCCAAACGCAGAGGCCAAAGCCGGTGATCTCAAACAAACCGGTAACATCATTACCTCTCGCGTCGGTACTCTCATTTATGTCACCGTCAGCGGACCAGTAACTGAAAAAGCTAGCATCACTAAATTTTCTGTTCCCAAATTTACGGAAAAAGGCCCTGTTGAGTTTACCGGATCAATTGAAAGTTTGTCTGACGTTCATATAAATCCAAAGGGAACCATCACCATCAGTGATCCCCTCAACACCAAGGTTGCCGAAGTCAAAGTTGACGTCGGTAATATTTTTCCCGAAACTCAAAGAGACTTCACCACGACCTGGAATCAAAAATGGGGTTGGGGACGCTACAAAGCCGATTTAAGTCTTGCTTATGGCACCGCTGGTTCTCTTATAACCGCCACCATTTTCTTCTGGCTCTTCCCCATTCGTCTGGTCATTTACACTCTTATTGCTCTTATCTCTATCCTGACCATCATCATCATTCTCAACAAGCGTAGCAAAAAACACCAGTCCGAACTGGAAAAGGAAGTTCAAGAGCTTAAAGAAGAGCTTCAAAGCACCGAAAGTTTTTAAGAAAGATATACTGGAGTAGTGAGGAGAACTGCCATCAAACTTTTATTTTTTGTCGTTCTGTTATTTATCTCAGGCAAATCTTCCTTCGCAATAGATCCTAATGCTACCGGCTCTGCGGTAGTGACTGCCGAGATAATCTCTCAAGAATTCAACCCTTCCACCCTCATCTCTCCTAGCGATAACTCCACCACCAACAATCCTCGAGAAGCTCTTGTTTGGAAACGCCCTTCTCCCTTACCCGCCACTCCTCTACACCATTACGACGTTTACCTGGATGGTCAAGTATTTGCCGCCTCGGTTAGCGATAGTATTACTTCCCAAGTTTATTACTATTACACCATCCGACGAGACAACGATACTTTCTATCTCGATACTAATTTTGATTTTGCCCAAGGGTATCACACCTGGAAAGTTGTCGCCTACACTACCGCCGGCACCAGCGCATCCTCAGAAACCAGAACTTTCTATATCGACTCAATCTATCCTTTCATCACCCTCAAAAAAGTCGACCGTCAAACTCTTAACTGGAGTACCACGGACCTCACCACCATTCCCGATATCAATCAGAGAGATCTCACCGTCACAGCCGTCAATCCTCTTCTCACTGGTTCAGTTGAACCGTATGCCAATATGCAATTTATCCTGATTTGTCCACAAAATATACTTAACTGTACTAATCAAATATATCAAGGAAACTACCCAACCGGGAGCTGGCAACACCGATTTTATGGACTCATTCGCGGTCTTGTCTACACCGTTTATCTCTCCGCAACAGACGCTGGTGGTAACTCTACTATCTTTCCCGAGTTCTATCTCGCCTACGGCATAATTTCTCCCACACCCTTAGCCGTCACCACCCCCACACCAACAACGTCTGTTTCTCCGGAAGTGACACCCATCATCACCCCGGAAGTAGAAATAACTCCTGTCCCTTTTATTCCGGTTCCTCCCATCTCGCCCACTCCTCCTCTCAACCCCACTTTGGTTCCCAAGCTCCCGCTGATTACCTCCAATCTCTGGTTCATGCTCCTTTTAGTTCTGGGGCTTCCACTTCACCTACTCATGACCATGTATGGCGCCAAAATTAGACTTATACTGATCTTCCGTTTTATTTCCGTCTTACTCTTCCCTTTTTTCGGTAAAAAAGAGTATCAAACAGTTCCCTTCGCTACTCTCGATATGTATGACCCGGAAAAACTGGACTCATCGTGGCAGACAAAAATCTCAGACATTAAAGGCTTCTATCATCTAACCACTCCACTACTTCCAAAAATCTTTGTAAAAATTACCGCCACCAATCGTTACTGGAAAAACATCATCATTAATTGCTCACTTCTATCCCTTACCTGCCTTTTTCCACTCCCGGAAGACCCCAAAATCCACCCAAATCGTCTCCGAAAGCTCTCGTTGAATCTTCGCTCGCTGCCTCTTACTGTTGCTTGTCTTACATCAACCATTGCCTTTATCACACAACAGAACTACTTCTTCTTAATCTATCTCTATCTTTCCCTTCAGCTAGCATACTCCGAATACCTCTATCCCAAGATTTCAAGATAATCACTCCCATTAATTCCGTTATTTTGTTATTTATTTCTTAATAAAAAGCTGCATTACAGACTTCGGGTTTATTGGGTACTCTCAGGATTGAAGACAGACTATATCATCAATTTCCGCAGACAATATCACATGATATCATTATCATGCTATAGACATCATATCGATACAGTCGTGTAAAATCATGCCTACTTCACATATCCGCATATAATTATAAATAAATAGCCATAATTAACGCATATGAAAATATATAAACGCATAGATTTGCGGTAATAATTTAATCAATATTGGTTAAGTTTCCTATATCACCATCTTCTCCTATATTCACCGCATTATTTTCAGCTCTTATTACTCCTTCGAACTATGTTCACTCTCCGACTTGACTTCACCCTATTCTCTTATTATATTAGTATATAGACGTCTAATATCGTCTAATGTGAACCTAAACACTAGTTATCAACAAACTCTTTAAAAATGTTAATAAACGACTACTCACAGCAGAACTGGGACAGCAGTTCCGTAAGCTCAAATGTCTCTCTCGCCGAGATTTTGACTGCGGGAATTATCTTTGTTCTCCCTGTTATTTTCCTTCTTGTTTTAGCCACAAATTAAATGATCTCTCTGCCCAATCAACTAGAACTCCAGACTCTCTTCTCGGGGTTTCTATTTGAGGTTGGGCTCTCTGCTGTATCCGTCAAAAATTATCTCTCCGATCTTCGCCATTTCCTTTCTTATTCCGCTTCTATTTCCTCCCCGGACAATCCTCCAACGGTCCAAGAAATATTTCAAAGTATTTCAAACTACCTCAACTCATATCTTCTGGACCAAAAAAGGAGTATGACTCCTCAGAACACCATTAACCGTCGTTTAGCCTCAATTAGACGTTTTTCCACCTTCCTATCATCCAAATATGGTCTAAACTCCGACCTACAGGAGGCAAAAAACCAAACCAAAGGCACATCTTCACCGAACAACCTTCTTCAAAACAACGATGATGATTCTTTACCAACAATTAAAAAAATTCTCGATCACTTTAAAGTATTTCTAGTTAAAGAAAAAAAGACCCACTCTACAATTAAAAATTATGTTTCCGACCTTAATCATTTCTTTGCTTGGAGTGCTAACGAGACCCCTTTTCTCGATCAAAACTTAGAGAACATCTTAAGTGAAAGCCACCTAAATACCTATGTTACCTATCTCAAACTCAGTCATACAAGTACATCTGTCATAAATCGTCGTCAATCATCGATAAAACAGTTCACCAAATACTGTTTCCTTCAAAAATATATACCTACCAATCCTTTTGAATACAAGCATGAAACTCCCCGCCTGCTTCCTCTCTCCTGGTTTGAAAGATTTTCTTCGTCCAAAAACAAACACGGCCAAGAAAGTTCAAAAAGCCGCCTTGGTATTTGGTATCAAAAATACAACTCTCTCCCCTTCACACCATATCTTCACCTTGCTATCCTAGTGCTAGCCACTTCTGCCATGGTCATTTTTGGCTATAACCAGATAATTAAACAGGCTTTACCCAGTTCCGCAGCCTTACCTACAATTCCCAGACGTCAACTTTCTTTCCAAGGCCGCCTGACCGATTCTTCCGGCACCCCTATCACTACCTCCGTCAATGTCACCTTCAAACTTTGGAATGATCTAACTGCCGGCACCCAACTCTACACTTCCGGTACTTGTCCCATTATCCCCGACCCCAATGGTATCTTTAACACTTTAATTGGTAATGGCACTTGTGGAGCCGAAATTGCCAACACCGTTTTCACGGAAAATCGTGATGTTTATTTGGAAGTTATCGTCGGAGCGGAGACCCTTACCCCCCGTCAGCAAATTGCTACTGTTGGTTACGCTCTTAACTCCGAAACCCTCCAGGGGTATCCTGCTTCCGCTTCCGCTACCGTCAACACAGTTCCCATCGTCGACAATAACGGCGACATCAATATTGCCGCTTCTTCCCCAACCATAAACTCCACCTCCGGCACCTTCACTTTAAATGGTCAAGCTCTCACTCTCACCACCACGGCTAACTCCGGCGGCGACATTATCCTTCAGCCAGACGCATTAGGTGGCGGTCAAATTCAAATGTTGGGTGGCACGACCAATACCGACTTTTTACGTATTGAAAATGCTAATCTCACCTCCGGTGCTCTCATCTCCGGTTACGTAGGCAACAACACCGCTACAGGTAGGCTTCTCTCCCTCACAGCAGGTTCCACCGAAACCGATCGTTTCTACGTCGCCGCCAACGGTCAAACAGCCATCAATACTTCCGCTACATTGGTCAATGCTGCTTTAATCGCGAATCAAAATGGCACTGGTGACCTCTTCACTGCCTCGGCTTCAGGAGTAACCAAGTTCACCATTGCCAATAACGGCAACATTACGGCTACCGGCACTCTCACTGGACTCACCGGACTAACCGTATCTTCAGGTACTGTCTCGCTCCCCAATGGAGAAATAAACAATGCCGAGATTAGCGAACTTGACTGGACCAAACTGCAAAACTATCCTTCTGCCTGTCCTGCAGGCGAAGCTATTCAGGCCGTTGGCGATACCCTCACCTGTGTCAGTATCTCCGCAGCTTCAGGTAATCTCTGGCAACTAAACTCCGGGGCCCTTACTCCCGCAAACATTACCAACTCCATTAACATAGGTGCTACAGCTACCGCTTCAGCCCTAGTTCATCTAGCCGGTACAACAGGAGACAACTCTTTCATTAATACTGGTAACTTTGGTATCGGGCTTACTAATCCGGCATATAAACTGGATGTTACGGGAGATATTAATCTCACTGGAGCTTTAAGGGATAACGGTAGTGCTGGAACCCCGGGTCAAATACTCTCAACTACGGGCACTGGTGTTGAATGGATCAACTCTCCAACGAGTAGCGGTGCCGGTCCCTGGAACTGGAATACTGGCGTTATATTTCCCTTCTCCATCACCGACGCCGTCAACCTAGGTAATGCCGCAACGGCCTCGGCTACAGTCCATCTAGCCGGTACAACAGGAGACAACTCTTTCATTAATACTGGTAACTTTGGTATTGGACTTACTAATCCGGCTTACAAACTGGATGTTACGGG
>Ga0075856_106_pt1 | contig 14645 bp, 19 predicted proteins | sample RifGroF2_FD_67958 | JGI IMG/M metagenome (GOLD analysis project Ga0075856, IMG submission 67958) | Microgenomates (Collierbacteria) bacterium GW2011_GWF2_42_51 | reverse complement strand
GTATCGGGACACCAACGGAGCGCTAATGGTAATTATTACGGTTAAGTTCTCCGAGCAAGATGATGACAAAGCCACCGTTTTCCGGTGTGATTTAATCAAAGCATTGAAGCTGGTGGAATGTTTTGTCTGAGTAGGTTAACCCCATCTTTTAGGTGGGGTTTTTATTGGTTAAATCTCAATAAAGCCTTTCTCAAGGTATTCGGGAAGTTCGGAGAGACTAATGAGGATAAAGCAGTATTCGTCATCTTTGGAGTCAAAAAGAACGAATGTTTGTCCGGTTGACTTGAGATGTAAGTTGGCCTTACCGACAATTTCCAAAGGTTTGATTTCCGAGTCCAGATTAAATTGATAGTCTTTTCCTTCAATCGTTACAATTTCAATCCAGTCCCCGTTTATTTGTTTTGGTCTGACGCCATTTATATCGAGATGGGGAACAACCTGTTTGATATTGAAGGCGACATCTTCAGCGTCGAAGTTCCAGTCAACCCCAAAAGATTTGTTGGCGCCGAGAGCTTGATCAAAAATAGCTTTCCTTTCAGATTGAGTTAATCTCATTGTGATATTTTAGCACCTAACTTTTGGAGAATTGGGTTTCTTTCCAGACGACAATGGGAGGAGGTCGTTGGGCCATTTTCTCGATTTACGCACTCGTGATATATTATCATATAAATGTGTCCGGAAAAGATTTTCTGGATATGAATGTATTGACCGGAGAAAAAAGAGGATTGGGTTTGGTGGAACACAGAGATTATGGTGGGGTACCGGAAGAGGGAATGGGATTGATGAGAACCGTGATGGTGGCACATCTTATCGCACCATTTTTTCCAAAAATAGTGGAGACAAATTTTGGGGTTACCGAGAAGGTGTTTATCGATGAGCTATATAAATACTACGGATATCGACCACCTATTTTTAAAATGTCCGATGAGATTAAATTTGAAAAGCAGAATAAGGGAGAAGAGGTGCTCCAAAAAATTGAGTATGCCAGCGCGCACTCTGGTGGTCTGGACTCGGCTTATCGACTGGCGCTAATGCAGGAAAAAAAGAAGCCAGTGGTGGCGGTTCACTTGAGGAATTTGAACAGAAAAGGGAATCATGAGGAGTTTGTGGCGAGCAAAAAACAGTGTGATGAGTGGAAAATACCATATGAGCTAGTGCGTTTAAGAAATAATTCAAAAAATGATGGCTTTGATACTATGAGAACGCGCGACTTTTTACTGGCGGTTGTTTCGGCCGTTACAGCCTATCCTTATGGAGTAAACAAAATGTTTGTAGAAGGGGACATGGTTGAAGATCCAGCCAAAAGCCATTTTAGTGAGAATGCAGGGGCTTGGAAAATGTTTAACAATCTTATAGCCGAGGCTAATTTGAAAATGGAGGTTGAAGGAATAGATGTGGGTGATATTGAGACGGTAGGTGAAGTAATTAGATTGGAAAAGAGTTTGGGAATAGATATTATTCCTTTGGTACAGAACTGTTTTAGTGCTACTTACCAACTACCTAATTCCAGACAGAAATGGGTACGGGAAACTCCTGAAATTGCCAAAAACAGCTCTGGACACTGGTGTGGAAGTTGTCTTAAGTGTCGGAGAATGACCATGGGAAGGCTTTTTTATCACGATCCAAGATTTAGGTCGGTACCTAAAGAAGAAATAGAGTATTTTGTAAAGGATACCTATAGCTGGTTGAGAAAGTATAGGCATAACGGTGATTTGGTCACAGCAAGTTTTCTGAAGCATCTCGAGCAGCTCAGATGATAAAATTAGGCGATGTCACTTAGAGTAGGAATAGTTGGTTTACCAAACGTGGGGAAATCCACGCTTTTTAACGCGCTTTTGAAGCGTCAGCAAGCTTTGGTGGCAAATTACCCGTTCGCAACGATAGAACCCAACGTAGGAGTGGTAGAAGTGCCCGATGAGCGTCTTAAAGTGCTTTCGGATATCTCTCACTCGGGCAGGATTGTCCCAGCCACGGTGGAGTTTGTAGATATTGCTGGTTTGGTGGCCGGAGCGGCTACTGGAGCAGGTTTAGGCAACAAGTTTTTGACTCATATTCGAGAAGTAGACGTGATTTTGCAGGTAATGAGGGATTTTGAGGACTCGGAAATTGTAAAGGAGGGTTCGGTTGACCCGGAAACTGATTATGGTGTCGTGGAGACGGAACTAATTTTGAAGGATTTGGAGACGGTAAATAAGGCAATTGACAGTAAAGATATCAAAGCCAAGGGTTCGGAAAAAAAGAAGGCAGTAGTGGATAAGCTTTTTGCCGGACTAAATGAAGGTAAGCCGGCTCGAGAAATTCTGAAAGATGAGGTTGACCTTGAGTTGGCACGTGACCTATTTTTACTGACGGCCAAGAAGGAAATTCGAGTTTATAACGTGGCGGAGACTGATCCTCGTTTGCGTGGGCCAATGGGGGATGCACTGTATATAAGCGCCAAAGTAGAGTCGGAACTGTCGAGTTTGGACGAGGCAGATGCCAAGGCGTATATGGCCGAGTTGGGGATCAAAGAGAGTGGCTTGGACCTTTTAATTAAAAAGGCCTACAGCAGTTTGGGACTGATTTCCTTTTTGACGACCGGAGAGATGGAGAGTAGAGCCTGGACTATTGCCAGAGGGACGAAAGCTCCTCAGGCGGCAGGCGTAATTCACACCGACTTTGAAAAGAAGTTTATCAAAGCTAAGGTGTGCGATTATGACAAGTTCGTGGAGGCGGGCGGCTGGAAAGAGGCAGCAGACAAAGGTAGGGTGAGGTTTGAGGGAAAGGAGTATGAGATGAAGGATGGGGATGTGGTGGAGTTTATGATTGGAGGGTGAGATTTGACTTTTAGGCACAACTGTGTTATATTACAGGCTATACATTGACATGGAGGTAGAGATGCCAACTTTGTTTTGTGGTTCCTCGTTGGTTTTTTTCGTTTTGGCCGCGGCTTGTGTCCTGAGAATTCAGGGCTTTGACAATGGGCTACCAGTTAGCCCAAAAGCGGCAAAGATATTGTTTTTGGCCTTTGTCGTGTTGGCCGGAGCGATGTTTATTATATTTATCCTGTCACTTCTTAATGGATGACAGGAAAGTTATTCCCTCTAAGAAATAATTCTTAGAGGGTTTTTTGTGGCTATCTATGGTAGAATATCTTGTTATTAAAAACAAAAAAGGTGAAAAAAACAAAGACAACCGAAACCAAACCGTCCATGGGTTCGACTCTAAACAAGTACGAGCTCGTTGTCATTTATCCTGTTTCCGAGAATGAAATCGGCGCAGAAAAAGCCATTACCGAGAAGTGCAAGAAACGCGCTCTGAAAGTAGCGGAAGTTGATAAGTGGGGAACGAAAACCATGGCTTACGAGATTAAAAAACAGAGCAGAGGATATTACCTCAAACTAACCATCGAAGGTGCTCCTAGCGCAGCTAAGGAACTCGAGAGAGATTTGCAGATGGATGACAAACTGTTAAGATATTTATTGATTAGGATTTAAAAAAGAGGAGGAAAAATGAGTACAAGAAGTTTAAATAAAGTTCAGTTAATTGGTAACCTGACCCGCGACCCTGAGTTGAAATACACTCCTTCGGGAACCGGAGTCTGTACTTTTGGTTTGGCAACAAATCGTGAGTGGACCGACTCAAGTGGCCAGAAACAAGAAGGGGCAGAGTTTCACCGCATTGTTGCTTGGGGAAAGTTAGGTGAGATTTGTTCCCAATTAATGTCCAAAGGCCGCAAGGTTTATGTGGAAGGTCGTTTACAAACCAGAGCTTGGAAAAGCCAAGATGGTGCCGACAGGCAAGTAACCGAAGTGGTAATCGACGAAATGATTCTTTTAGACTCTCCTAAGGGCGATCGTCCTGAGGGTGGCTATGAAACACATTATAGTTCCGATGAAGCAGTTTCTCCGATAGCTGATGTGACTGCTGCAGAGGAAGTGTTTAATCCCGAGAAGGAAGAAGACAAAACTGAAAAAAAGTCGAAGAAAGAAGAAGTAGTTGAGGAGTCTGATGAGATTCCTTTCTAAATATTAGATATATAAAAATAAAATGATCATCAAAAAGAAAATCAGAAAGTCAAGTAAACCATGTCCATTTTGCGTAAAGAAAACCGAGCCGGTGTATTCCGATCTCGAGTCTCTAGCAATTGGTGTGTCGCCTAAGAAGAGAATTGTGTCTCGTTGGACCACTGGTGTTTGTGAAAAACATCAGCTCCGACTAGCTCGTTCCATCAAACGTGCCAGACATTTGGCTCTTCTTCCAGTGACAGATAAAGTTTAATTAGCAAATTTAATACCTGTTTTTGTCCATGAACCTAAAAAAAATTAGGCAGTTGCTTCTGGTTATCATTATTTCCGGGGGTTTAGTGTATGGAGGGTTTAGGCTGGGCGAGTGGAAGGCGGGACAAAAGATTAGGTCTTTGACGGCGATTGATACGACATCGATGAATGATGTTTTAGGAAGATTGAAAGAAAGTTATCTTAAAACCGAGGATATTGATGCGACAAAACTAATGTATGGAGCTACCGAGGGAATGACGAGATCTTTGGGTGACCCCTATACAAACTTTTTTCCACCGATAGACAACAGTAGATCCAAAGAAGATCTTTCAGGAGAGTTTGGAGGAGTGGGAATTGAACTGGGATTCGTTGACAAAACTTTGGCAGTGATTGCTCCGTTAAAAGATAGCCCGGCGATGAAGGCGGGGGTCAGAGCGGGGGATTTGATTTTGAATATTACCGACAAAAAAAATAATGTTGATAAGGATACTTCCGGCATTACAGTAACGGATGCCGTAAATCTAATTAGAGGAGAAAAGGGAACCGAGGTAATTTTGACCACATTCAGAGAAGGGGATAAAACATCTAAAGAAGTAATTTTAGTACGCGATACAATCAAAGTTCCTTCTTCCGAGATTACTTGGATCGATAATGGGAGAGTAGCGGTAATTACCGTGAGTAAATTTGGTGAACAAACATTAACGGAATGGAACAAAATTGTGACAGAGGTAAGAAGTAAAAACGCAACCGGAGTGATTTTGGATCTTCGAAATAACCCGGGTGGATATTTACAAAGAGCTGTTGATTTGGGAAGTGAGTTTATTTCCAGCGGTGTCATTGTGAAGCAAAGAGACAAACTAAAAACGGAAGTAATGAGTGTTAATCGTAACGGAAAACTGGTTGGGATGCCTTTGGTGGTACTTATTAATAAAGGATCGGCATCGGCGTCGGAGATTTTGGCCGGGGCTCTCAGAGAAAGTCTGGGGGTTAAGTTGGTAGGTGAAAAGAGCTTTGGTAAAGGAACGGTGCAAGAAGCTCAAGAACTACCCGATGGTTCTGGTTTACATGTAACCGTGGCCGAGTGGCTTTTACCATCGGGAAAGAATATTCATGGTGACGGTCTCGAGCCGGATGTAGTGGTTAAGTATGTTTATGACGAAAAGAATCCAACGGCAGATAACCAGATGGATAAAGCGTTGGAGGTATTGAAGGGTGTCATTATTGCCAAGAGGTAAATCGTCACAAGTCCCGTTGCAATTATTCAAGCGTGGCGAACTCAGCGATGGTGAACTCAAAGACGTTTCCCAGATCACCCTCCATGATTTCTTTGAGGTTGTGCCAAGATTTGCCGAGACGATGGTCAGTAAGCCGGTTCTGGGGAAAGTTGTAAGTTTTGACCTTTTCGGCGCGCATGCCAGAGCCAACAGCTTGAGACCGTTTGTCAGAGAGAGCACTAAGACGCTTTTCTTCCTGTAGTTGCCAGATTTTCGAGCGAATCATGTTGAGGGCAATTTCTTTGTTTCTAGCCTGATATCTTTCTTCGTGAACAAATACGGTGATACCAGTAGGTTTGTGGGTTAAACGGACAGCGGTGTTGACCTTATTGACGTTTTGACCGCCTGGTCCGCCGGCTCTGGTGAACTGCCAGTCAAGATCGCTATCAAGAAGCTCGACTTGGGTTGGCTTTACTTCGGGAAGAACGGCAACGGTTGCTGTAGAGGTTTGAATGCGTCCTTGGGCTTCGGTGACGGGAACTCGCTGTACTCGATGAACTCCCGATTCGTATTGAAAGGTCTCGAAAGCACCGTGATCCCAGAGGGCTCGATTGGGGCGGGAGAACTTGACAACGCCATCATCGATATTTTCAATGGTAAAACCTTTTTCCTGGGCGAAACGGGTGTACATGCGGAGTAAGTCGTTGGCAAAAATTTTTGATTCATCGCCTCCGGCGGCACCACGAATTTCAACAATGGCGGGGGAGTCATTGAAGTTTTCGGAGTCTTCGGCTTCTTCCGTCTTGGGAATTTGACTGGTCTGAAGAGACTCAAGCTGTTTTTGGAGTTTGTCAACTTCTTGCTTGGCGAGAGCACCTAAGTCTGGATCATTGATTAATGCCTCATTGGCGTTAATTTCTTTTTCGATACGGGTGATTTCGGAGACAATATACGGATTATCCATAGTATTAGATTAATTGTACATTGGTAAGAGGGAACGCTTTTAAAGCGGGCTTCAGCTATTCTTCGACCTTGGTTTCCGCGACTTTGGCTTCAGCCTTTTTCTTGGCCTCGAGCATTTCTTTGAGGGTTTTGGGGTTGGTGTCGACTTCTTTCTTCTCTTTGCCTTTTTTGACGTAGCCGACAGCGGCTTTACGTTTAGCGATGAATTTATCAACTCGACCCATGGAGTCGATGAATCTTTGGGTGCCGGTAAAGAAGGGGTGACACTTGTCACACACATCGACATGGAGTGCTTCGGATGTTCCACCAACTGTAAAAACGTTCCCGCAAGCGCAGGTAACCGTGGTTTCTTGGTATTCAGGATGTAGATTCTGTTTCATAGCCTTCATATTGTATCACAGGAGGCTAGTTTTGACATAAAAAACCACCTCTTGCGAGGTGGATAACGAGCTTTTACTTGCCGGTTGATGGTGCCACTTCCACCGCAGGTTCCACAACCGACTTGGTGACCTTCGTTGGTGGTTACTTGGCCACTCCCGCCACAAGTGGGGCAGTTCTCGGGTTCAGACATTTTAAGCCTCCTTTCTGATCAAAGCGATCAATTTGGGGCTATTTTAACAGCTTATAGTGTATATTGCAACTTTTGCTTGAGGAAGTTTGTGAAAGCAAGCATTTCTTCTTGAAAAGCCAATAAATTGGCTGCTCTTGCTTCGTTTGCGACAATGTCTTGCAGGTAAAGTCCTTGGTTTCTTAAGCGAGGAATAGGGGAGTCTTCACTGCTGATAATGAGTCGATTGAGATAGGGTAATTGTCTTGCTTGGTAAAATTCCTCTAATAGAGGGATTAGCTTTTGGATATTTTTCTGGGTAGGAACGACCGTCTTTTTTTGAAGCTCCCGGTATAACTCCATTTTTTGAATATAATTTTCGTCACGGGCAAAATCATTGGGTTTAGTAGTTTTTATTTGATTAGCTTCTTGGTAGACAGTATTCATTTGTGTTTTGACTGTCTCAACTTCTAGGTCGGTAGGAGTACCAAGAATAATCCAAGGACCAGCAAGGGCGCGATCTAAATGGCCTTCGCATGACTGAGAGGTACTAACCCCCAAGAGATTTAGTGCAATAACGGTATCAAGAATTTTTGGATCAATATCCTTACCGAGATTATCTGATGTATTCAGAAATTTTTGAGTGGTTGCTTGCCATTTTGCTGCAAAAGAACTGTTATCCATAAGTGAATTATATCTGATTTGTGGCACAAAAAAGAGCCCCGAAAAGGGGCTCAGAGAGAGGCATCTTAAACATGTCACTTCCTTAACGAATGTGAGGTTTGGGAATGCGGAATATTTTTATCTGACGATTGGCGATAGATGGATAGGACCCCGTTTTACGGAGTGGAAAAATACGAATTGGTTTCCGTTTGACAAGCATTCTTCCTCCTTATGTGGTAATTGAAACGTGCTGTTTGGGAGGTATTATATCAGTCCTTTATTTAATCATCGTTTTTCGGAGATAAAGACACCTATGACAATGAGGAGTGTAGCCACGATAGCTACAGGGGAGAAGGCTTCCTTTAGCCATAATATGGAAAGAGGGATGGCGAAGGCCGGTTTGAGATAGGTGAAGATAGCTGCTTCGGATGCTTCGATACGTCTCTGGCCTTCTTGATAGGCCCAGAAAGCGATGATGGAGCCACCAACGGCCATGTAAAGAATGCCGGGAAGGGCTTCGGTATTGAGAGCGAAAGAAAGACGTTGGGAAGAATGGATGAGGAAGAAAAAAGGAATGCTGACAACAAAAGAGTAAAAGGAAAGGTAGACGGGATCGGTCTTGAATTTTTTGGATAAGAGGAGAAAAGAAGTCCAGATAATATTACTTAAGATGATTAAGAGGTTGCCTTGAAGAGATAGCTGGACATGGTTATAGCCGGTGATAAGTGGTTCGAAAGCAATCACGGCGGTTCCGATTAGAGCAATTAAAAGACCCTTTGTTTCTCTTGGTTTTAGTCTTTCGCCAAGGAAAAGAATGGCCATTATGATGGTGAAAATGGGGCTGCTGGATTCTAGAATAGAAGCTTCAATTGCAGAAGTTTGGTTAAGACCATAAAAAAGGGGAAGTAAACAAAGAGGGGTGCCGAGAAGGGCAATGACGAGCGTTTTGGGGTGATCGATGTGGTGGTATTTTTGGGAGCGGTAGAGGAGAAAGATGGGGAGAAAAAGAATCGCGGCAATAAGGTAGCGATAGAAAAGAAAGAGGGATGGGGAGGTAAACTGGAAAGAATACTTGATAATGGGTGCAGAAAAACCCCAGAGTGCAGTATTTAACAAAAGAATAGCGTAAGCGAGAGTGCGGTTGTTGGACCGGGGCATTAATCCATTCTAGCCTAAACTAAAGGGTTTTGGCACGGGAAATGGAGAGGTTACCATCGTATTCTTTAACAATACCCAGAATGGTTTGACCGGCACTGAACTGGTCCAGTTTGACGGTGGATTTTTTGGAGAGAGTCAGAACTTGGTCAGCACCATTAATAGTGAGAGTAAGGGTTTTCTTTTTGATGTCTACGGAGACAACTTTGGCAATCACCGCGGTTGTTTTTACAAGTATCGGCTCGTCTTTGATAACCGAAACTCTTTTGGCTTGAATGATACCGTCTTTAATAGAAGTACCGATAATAATGACTTTGTCATCTATGGCGAGAGAGGTGACTTTGATGGTGGAATTGTTTTTTAGGTAGACTGTTTTGGCTGTAGAAGTAACCTGAAGAAGGACACCGTGTGAGTCCACGGTTAAGTTTCCCGAGCTAATGGTAGTGATTTTACCAACGTAGCCAACAAGAGACATAAGATTAACCTTTTCTTGTAGTTTGGCGGCAATACTGGAGACATTTTCCTGGACAATCAATTTATATTTTTCCTCTATATCTGGAGTTGGGGTAGCCGAAGGGGTGGCTGTAATAGCCATTACAGGCTGAACAAAGACGAGACTGAGAAAAATAGTGGTGAGAGACAAAAATAGTTTTTTCATTTTATTCCGGTAGAGTGGTGGTGCGAATAACAGTAATAATGGAAGAAGAAGTAGCCTGCTTTTCGTCAACAATGGTGATGGTAATGGTGTTTTCTCCTGGAATTAAGTTAATATCTTCCGAAAAATTACCCGATTTATCAGACATGGTGAGGATATCATCACTTTCGGAGATGATGGCGATGTTGGAGTTGGGTTTGGTCGTGCCTTTGATGGTAAGCTGGTTTTCGGTGACGACAGAGTTGTTTGTAGGAAAGAGGATAGAGATTAGACTATCTGGTTTTTTTGAGGATGAGGGAGTGACCTTTGTGCTACTTTTTTCTGTCTCAGTGTCACCCTGATTAATTTTGGAAGAGGTATTTGCTAGGTTAATACCGTAGAGGATGACTCCTCCGAGGATTATCCCAATGATTACGGCTAGAATGACTTCTTTGCGCATAGGCTTTCGAGTGAAAGGATAACAGTTTGGAAGCACATTTGCAAGTTTTGTGGGTGTGGCCACCACAATTCTTTCGGGTTCTTGTGTGGCCGCTGTGGTATTATTGTTTCATGGAAATCACATATCTTGGCCACTCGTGTTTTAAGTTAAAAAATAAAGAAGGGATGACAGTCATCATGGATCCTTTTAAAAGTGAGATGGTTGGTCTGCCTTTTGCGAAAGAGGTAGCCGATATAGTGACGGTCTCTCATGGTCATGATGACCATAATGCTTTGGAAAATATAACCGGCCCGGTCACTCGTCAAGATACTTTTGTAATTGACAAGGAAGGGGAGTATGAAATCGGAGGGGTAGAGATAGCAGCGACCAAAATGTATCACGATAAAGTAGAGGGAGCCGAAAGAGGAAAAAACTTAATTGTGAATGTAAGAATGGATGGACTGAACATTTTGCATTTAGGAGATTTGGGACACAAACTTTCCGAGGCACAGATTGAAAAGATTGGATCGGTGGATGTATTGATGGTGGGTGTTGGTGGGGTGACGGCTTTGGAGACAAATGAAGTGATGGATCTGATTAAGGATATCCAGCCATCTTATGTAATTCCCATGCACTACAAGGTTGCCGGAATGACGGAAGCCTGGTCAGAGAAACACACACTGGAAGAGTTTTTGGATAAGAATAAATTTTTAGTAGCTGGAGAACCGGTGCATAAAATAAAAGTAGACGAAGGAAGTCTGCCCGACGATACTCAAGTATTAATAATGAATGCCTAACACAAGGATACCGCCCCATTCAGATGAGGCGGAAAAATCTATTCTGGGAGCGATTCTAATTGACAAGGACGCAATCGTCGATATCGCAGTACTTTTACGACCGGAGATGTTTTATAGTGAAAACAACGGGTCGGTTTTTGAGGCAATGGTGACTCTTTATGAAAATCGCGATCCGATTGATGTTTTGACGGTTGCCGACTGGCTGAAAAAGGCAAAATTACTGGATAGGGTAGGAGGAAAATCATATTTATCTGAGCTATCAAATGAAGTGCCGGTGGCTTCACATGTCGGAAAATATGCTCAGATCGTTCGCGAAACATACATAAAGAGAAAGTTGATTTCTGCAGGGGCGACGATGGGGGAGATGGGATTTGATGACAGTAAACCATTGAATGAAGTTTTGGATAAAGCAGAGCAAGAAATTTATTCGTTGTCTCAGACGAATATGCGGAGATCTTTTATTCCGATTAAGGATGCCTTGGCGGAAAGCTTCGATCGACTGGACACGCTGCAAAACTCTGCTGATGGTCTCCGTGGTGTCCCAACCGGGTTTTCGGACTTGGATAAAATGCTAGCTGGAATGCAAGACTCTAACCTGATTATTTTGGCGGCCAGGCCAGGTATAGGAAAGACCGCTTTTGCAACCAATGTGGCTCAGTATGTGGCGGTAGAAAAGAAGATGCCGGTTGGTTATTTTGCACTGGAAATGAGTAACTTGGAAATGGTCGATAGAATGTTGGTATCTCAGGCAAATATTGACGCGTGGAAGTTAAAAACGGGAAATCTTAAGGACGATGATTTTGCCAAGCTATCAGAGGGAATGGGAGTATTGGCAGAGTCACCTTTGTACATTGATGACACTCCGGGTCAGTCGATTTTGGAACTTAGAACAAAAGCCCGTCGTTTGCACTCCCAGGTAGGTGTGAAGTTGCTGGTGGTCGACTATTTACAGCTGTGTGTGGGTGACAAAAATTACGAAAGTCGGGTGCAAGAGGTGGGCGCAATTTCTCAGGGCTTAAAAAACCTGGCTCGTGAATTAAAAATTCCGGTCTTGGCACTATCCCAGCTTAACCGAGGAGTGGAAAGTAGAACAGATAAAACACCGGTTTTGGCCGACTTGCGGGAGTCGGGTTCGATTGAGCAGGATGCCGACGTAGTGATGTTCCTTTACCGCAACGATGAAAATAACCTGGAAGATGTGAAGTTGTCGATTGCTAAACACCGTAACGGTGCGTCAGGGACAATCGATTTGAAGTTTAGAGGCGACCGGGTCAAGTTTTATGGAGTGGATAGGGGAAGATAGTTTTTTGTGATAAATTGATAGTGTATTAATTATTACTTAAATATGAGTAACCATTACCCGTTTGTATTGGCAGAGCTGCCCTATAAATATGACGCTCTCGAGTCGGTAATAGACCGACAGACAGTAGAGATCCATTATGGAAAACATCACCAGAGTTATGTCGATAATCTTAATAAAATACTGGAGGGAATGCCATATTTACAAAACAAAACCTTGGAGGAATTAATGAACAGTGAGGTGGCGGCGATTAAAAATAATGCCGGAGGAGTATGGAATCATAATTTTTATTGGCAAGAAATGAAGGGTGGGGAAGAAGGAGAGATATCGGTCGATTTGGGAAAGAGAATTGAAAAGAAGTTCGGTAGCTTGGTAGAGTTTAAAGCTTTGTTTGAAAAAAATGCCTTGGGAAGGTTTGGAAGCGGATGGGGGTGGTTGGTGGAAGATAACGAAGGGGAGTTGGAAATTATGTCTACGGCAAATCAAGACAATCCACTTTCTTTGGGGAAAAAACCTCTTTTGGGAATAGATGTTTGGGAACATGCGTACTATTTGAGATATCAAAATAGAAGAGCAGAGTATGTGGGTAGTTGGTGGAAGGTGGTGAATTGGGAGTGGGTAGGGAAGAGATAGAAAAAGACCCATGAATATGGGTCTTAAACGAGTTTATTTTGAGTTTTATTGGCGGCGAGGGTGTACCGGTAAAAAAGTTATGAAGGGGCGGTGCGTGGTAAAATATCAGATGTTGCCGAGATGGCGGAATGGTATACGCTCAGGTCTCAAAAACCTGTGGGAGCAATCCCGTGAGGGTTCGATCCCCTCTCTCGGCACTTTATTAATTCCCCAAAAGGGGAGTAGAATACGCAAATGATTGATGTAAACAAGCTTAAAGTGGGAGTTACTTTTACCGAAGAGGGTAATCCTTTTCGGGTAATGAAGTATGACTTTACCAAGATGGGTAGGGGAAATGCAACAATAAAAGTGAAGGCAAAGAACCTTTTTAATGGTTCGATTGTAACAAAGGGATATATTTCCGGCAACATGGTGGAAGATATTCTTCTGGAAAAGAAACACCTCCAGTACTTGTACAAAGATGACGAAAAAGCATATTTTATGGACCCAGTGTCTTTTGAACAATATGAAATTCCCTTGGCTGTTTTGGGAGATGACGTAAAGTTTTTGGTGGAGGGTGAAAAAGCCTGGGTGCTTTTCTGGAATGAAAAAATCTTGGGTGTGGAGCTGCAAGCCAGCGTTATTATGGAGATTATTGAGACCGAGCCTGGTGCTCGTGGAAACACAGTAAGTAATGTTCTTAAACCTGCAACGACCGCTTCTGGACTTATTGTGATGGTACCCTTGTTTATCGGTGTTGGAGATAAAATTAAAGTAAATACCGAGACGGGGCAGTATACAGCGAGAGCGAATTAACAAAAGTGAAAAAAAGACCTCGTTATTAGCGAGGTCGGGGTATTGTTCTATTCTTTTGGATTTTTCTTGTCTCCCCTGAAAAAGACGGACAAGTTGATAAAGCCGCCAACTTGGCTTTGAGCTGTGCTGAGGATTTCTACATTGACGTAATCTCTGAAAAATGAGTCGACTTGGTCTTGAAGATCTCGCGTACTTGAGTAGTTTGGATTGGTTGAAAACGTCTTAAACTTAGGTTCTTTGTTTGCCACGGAGGCCTCCTTTTAAAGATGCGACGAACTTTGTGGATTATTTTACACTATTTTAGAAGTATGACAAGGAGGATGACGAGTAGCTGGGGAAGAAGACCCCAGAGTTTGTGGGGAGTGGAACGGTGAACCAGACCATGAAAAGCGGCCAGTTGTTTGATGGGAAAGAACCGCGCGTCCATAAAGAGATAGGGAAATTCCAGAAAATCAGGAGTAAGTCCAACAAACCACCCCATCCAGACACGCCAATCAAATGGATGCCCAGCCTGAAAAATAAAGTAAACAATGATGATGGAGAGGGGAAAATCAAAAAACAGTTCTTGGAGGAAGGCGGCTTTGCGGGATTTTTTCTTGGCCGTGAGACCTTGACCTACGTCCCAGTGAGGAATTCTGTCTTCGATATAGTGAGAGAGGAGAACTAGGGGGATGCTTATCAGGGGATTCGGAATTTTTGAGGCTATGAAAGCGCCAGTTGCGCCGTGGGCAATAGAAAGCATGGTGAATTTTAGTATACAATAAATCTGAATGAACGAAGCAATAATACGTATAAATAACATTCCGGTTTACGGCTTTGGGCTGTTGGCCGTCATTGCTTATTTGTGGGGGTCATTTATTTTTTTTAAGAAAGCCAACGAGTCTCATTTTGAGAATAGATCAATCTTAGATAGTGTGGTGCTTTCAGCCTTTTGGGGGTTTATTATCGGAAGAATAGTTTTTGCGATCTTGAATATAGGAATGTTTTGGAATCATTTACCAAGGCTATTTTTACTGACGAACTACCCGGGACTAGACCGTTTTGGCGTTATACTCGGAATTGCTTTTGGTCTCTGGCTTTGTTTACGGAAAATTAAAGTTAAGTTTATGGATTGGTTTGATTTGACCACTCTAGGAATTTCGGCCGGTACAGCAATTTTTCTTGCTGGTTTGGCTATTCTTGCCTTCATGTGGCAGTATATTGTTTTGGCATTGATATATCTACTTGTTTTTATATATTTTTGGAA
>Ga0075856_108_pt1 | contig 14674 bp, 15 predicted proteins | sample RifGroF2_FD_67958 | JGI IMG/M metagenome (GOLD analysis project Ga0075856, IMG submission 67958) | Microgenomates (Collierbacteria) bacterium GW2011_GWF2_42_51 | reverse complement strand
GATAACCAAACTCAAATTAGCCATATTTGCACCTACCACGGTTCCTAAGGCTATTTGCGGTTTTCCGTCTAAGGCCGCCGCGATACCTACAAACAACTCTGGCAAGGCTAGCGAAAAGCCAATCAATATTGCCGTTACTTTATTCTTCTTTATTGGAAGTCTGAAAACATACCTCTCAAGTATATCGACCACTACTCCGGAAGATAAAACAAATATTCAACACCATAAATCATTTTAGCATCTATCCCTTTTTCTTCTTCCCGTTTTTCACCCCTGTCAAAACAATCGGTACCACCGAAATCAAGACAATGATGATAACAACATAGTGAAAATTTTCTTTGACAAAGGGGATATTACCGAACCAAAATCCCCCCAAAAGAAACAGACTAACCCAAGATAGTCCGCCAATGATGTTATAGGAAATAAATCTGCCATAGTGCATCTCGGAAATACCGGCCACAAAAGGAGCAAAGGTACGCACAATTGGCACAAAACGGGCAAGAATTATCGCCTTACCGCCATGTTTGGCATAAAAAGCTTCTGCCTCTTCCAAATACTCTTTCTTAAAAAATTTACTCCCCTTTTCAAACACCCCTCTCCCTAGTTTGTGTCCAATCCAATAATTGACCGTGTCCCCCAAGACTGCCGCAGCCGCCATTAAAATCCAAAGAAAAGCAATGTCAAACGATCCCATGGCCGCCAATGCTCCGGCCGCAAATAAAAGCGAGTCTCCGGGAAGAAAAGGTGTCACTACCAAACCGGTCTCCATAAAAATCACCCCGAATAACATGATGTAGGTCAAAGTTCCGTACTTGGCGATTATCAATACCAAGTTTTTATCAATGTGTAAAAAGAGATCGACAACGTATTTAATAAATTCCATTTCTAAATCATACCTTATACTTTAGAGATTTTTGCAATCTCTTCTACTTCTTTCCAAGTGGTCGCTTGACCAACCCCCTTGTCTTCTCGAAACCTGACTAGCCTTGGAAAACGAAGAGCAATACCCGCCGCGTGCACATTACTTTTAGTTATTTCGTCAGCCGCTACTTCTACCACTATTTTCGGCTCCACCCACACATCGGCCAAAAGAGTTCCCTCTACTTGGAAATTTATTGGTTTTTCTTTAAGTTTATGTTCCTCCAAATTTATCTTAAGGTTCCTAAACTCCTCATCGGTCAGGCCGGTGCCAATCTTAGCCAAGCTCACCCAAAAATCTCCTTTTTTAAGACCAACTAAAAACGCCCCAATTCCAAAACCAACTCTTTTACCCCTACCAAAGTAATATCCCAAAACCACCAGATCTAAAGTGTCGGACAGTTTACCAGAATTTCCTTCCGCCTCTTTTATCTTTACCCAGTTCCACCCCTGTCTCCCAGGAAGATATTTTCCATTCCACATCTTGATTACAGCGCCCTCAAAACCCTCACTCAAGTATTTTTTGTGCTGTCTTTCTACTTCTTCCGGGTCACTAGTTCTCACAAACTCATCAACCACTATCACCTCATTAGGAATTATCGACTCGGCTAATATTTCTCTTCTTTCAAAATATGGTTTGCTCAGCAAATCCGCTCCATCTTTACTCAAAATATCAAAAAGGAAAAATCTCATAGGTACACTCTCCGCCGCTCCGGCGATATTGTGTTTTCTCTTTCTGGTCATCGTTACCTGGAAGGGTAAAACCTTCCCTGTTTTCCTTTCATATCCTGCCGCTTCACAGTCCAAAATTACACTATCGCCCTTAATCCATTTTCCCATTTCTAAAATTTCAGGAAACATCCAGCTATTCTCCTCCAAATTTCTTGTGTAAGTTTTTACTTCATTCTTTAATCTATTAAAGTGAATTTGCAAACGTGTTCCGTCATATTTTCTCTCCACTGCCACATCGTGCATTTTTTCAACAATCTCTCCGTATTCATTCAACCTCTGGCATAAAGCTGGAACCACGGGAACTCCAACCTTTACTTTAATATCTTTAAGGCCAGCCATTCCCTTCTCTTTTACCGCGGTCGTAATAAGACCCGGGTCTGGATAAATCTGAAAAACCGAATCCAATTCTTTTCGTAAGGTTTTGTTTCCACTCTGCATCTGCGAAAGCGCATCAAAAATGGTTTTTGCCGAAAATCCAAGACGTAGTTTCCCAACCACCATTCTGGAAATATACTTTCTTTCTGTTGCACTTATTTCCAGTAGTATTTCAGATAATTTGTTTACCTTTCTTTCTTGGCTTCCAAAACCACTATCTTCCGCAATTAACAAAAGATAATCATAAATTTCGGTCAGGCTATGACTTTTTCTCTTTTCCTTTTCAAAAGGCATCTCTTCCAACAGCAAACCCAAATCACCTTTCTGCTTATACTCTCTTGTTACTTCTTCGATTGATTTTCCCGTTCCCTGTGCAATCGCTCTGATTACCATCTTCACTGCCATACCAAACTCCTTATTTGCGAAATCCGGACCAAGCTGACCAAGAACCAAGTAAATTCCTTTACTTGTTTCTGTTGGTTCTAACTTTCCAATAAGCTCCGCCAGTACATCTGTAATCAGAAGTCGTGACGAAATCTTTTCCAATTTCTGAAGATACTTAGCAAATTCTATAAACTGCATAATCACATTGTAACTCTACTTAAATCCCTTTACCTTACCCAATATATACACCGCCCCTTTAGTCTTACCCTTCTTTCTCAAAAGCTTCTTTAAAATCAGGTCCTTCAAATCTCGCAAAATCGTATCGTCGGAAACCATCGGTAGAATTCCTCTGATTTCCTTGATGGTCATCTCTCCCTGAATCGTCATTTCTTCCATAATGGTTATCTGTCTCTCAGAAAGAGAAATTACCTTTCCCCCCTCAGACTTAAATATTGGTCTATCTCCTACCAAGTTCATAATTTTTACCCTGGTTTTCTCAGCCGCATCGGAAAGCATCTTCGTCAAAAACTCCAACCATCCGGTCAAGTCATCACCCTCCACCGTGATTGAAAAAATCTCAGTTAATCTAGGCCTGTTTTTCAGCAGATCTTCCTCTGGCGACCACAACTCTTTCATCCCGTAACCATCGCTTGCCATTACCAGTCCCAAAAAGAACAATGCGGATGTCAGGTTGTCTTCTTCAAACGGACGAATTCTCATTATCTCAAACATCATCACTCCCGCTTTGATTACTGGATGAATTTCCATCTTTGAAGCACCTTTAAACCAGGAATACAAATCTTCCATTTGATATCTCACTTCTACCGAAGGTGGTGACTTCACTTCCGGATACTCCAAGCTTGTCTTTACTCTATATCCCCCCAGTACCGCTGAGTTTACAATTCGCTCCCCCAAAAGGGAGTTCAAAGAGGTTAAGTCTTTCTCACCAAAAATTTCCTGCTTAAACTTACTTGTCAGATATGCCGTCTGGCTCACTAAACGACTAGCATTCAACCAGTTAATTGCCTTTTGTACATCTTTTTCTTTAGCAACCACTCCTACTCTCAAAGCAACCTGAGCAGGCTTATCATCTCTTCCTGGGTCATCTTTAATTATTTTCGCCACGTCATTAGCATCGAGTGAAAACCCCAAATAGTGTAGTACGCTATATGCTCTTCTGGAAAGACACTCCAATTTTAGTTTTACTTCCCAGTCAGCTTGCAATGGCGCCAATTCCACTACCAAGGCCGCCTTTTCAAGCTCAATCAAGCTACTTAATATCTTGTTGGTAATTACGTAATGGGGACTAAACACACTATTATTATTGCATCATTTGCGGTAAATCACAACTTGGTCACCAACCAACCAAAATACTCTGCTACCTCTTCCACCAGATCATCGGCATTAAACATAAAACCTTTTTTTGTTGCCAATCTTTCCGCCGCCTTTTTAACCAGAAATGAAGCTGCGCAAACTGAAAATAAAGGTTCATTCTTAGCCATCAGTCCCACCGTTAATCCGGCGATTACGTCCCCTACACCACCCTTCACCAATCCTTCATTACCCCCTTCTATCGACCATATTTCTTTTCCGTCGCTAGCAATTGACACATTATCTTTTGTCAATACCACTAACTCATACTTCTTCGCCAAATTAAAGACCTGTTCACATCGGTCTTTAAATGTAGGTTTCAGTCTCTCCCCAAACAGCATCTCAAACTCTTTTTCATTTGGCGTCACCACGGCTCCCTTTGGAATATCATTAACCCTAACCACCTGCAAGGTTCCTCCATCAACTATCCACTTCTTCTCGGAAAATTTCTTAAATAAATCTAGGCTCATCTTTTTTGTTTCGTCCCCTTCCGAATCACAGACAAAGTTTTGTTCTCTAACATGGCTTCTCATCAATCCGGGGCCGATCAGGACCGCATCAGACTTGGCTACATAAGCTGCAACATCACCCCTATCCACCCACACAAAACTTGAAAGAGAAGCTTTAATTTTTTCAACTATATTCTTATCTTCAACCGGACTCGAAAAATAAGTCATACTCACCATTCTGGATGCCGCCCTCAAAGCCAGTACTGGGGCTCCATGAAACAACTTACTTCCTCCAATTATGGTTATCTGTCCTGCGGAGTATTTATCGCCAATATTCTTAAAGGTCTCCGTCTTGGCAAAATCCCGCTTATCGAACTTCTTTACCTCCATGACTTTAGTATACAAGTGATAAACTTTATTTATGAAAAGCACAAAGAAAAAACCCGTTAGTAGACTCTCTCAAGAAGTTGCCATTCAGACACTAACTCTTTTTTCCTCCGCTCTTGGTCTGGTCGCCGCCCTCGCCTGGAACGAGGCTATCACGGAATATATCAATACCTATATCAAACCTTATCTGGCCAAGGGCTCGGGGGTTATTTCTCTTTTTATCTACGCTCTTCTCATCACCGCCATTACCGTCATTGTTGCTATGCAAATGGCCAGAGTCAAAAAGAGACTGGGGACTACTTGAGTTTTACTATTTCCGCCTTCTTAAACATCAGTAAATCTTCTTCATCCGCTGTTGTCACGATTACTTGTCTACCGGACATTACTCGTAATACTTCTTGTTTGTGTTCTTCATCCAACTCCGAAAAAATATCATCCAAAAGTAACGTTGCTTTTTTCTTTCCCCTTTCTTCCAGATAATATATCTCACCCATTTTCAAAGCCAAAACTGCCATTCTTTGCTCTCCCCTTGATCCATAAATAGACAAATCTCTCGTTCCTTCTTTAACTATTAGATCATCTTTGTGTGGCCCAACCAAAGTATATCCCACCGCCACTTCGGCATCGGCATACTGTGCCATTCGGGACTCACTTATTACACTCAGATCGTAAACAACCTTAAGTTTTCTAAACAGCTCACTTTTCTCAAACAAACCATTAATATAGTCCGTCAACTCTCGACGTTTATCTTGAATCACTTGTCCATGTTTAATCAAAAGCCCGTCCCAGAAAGCCAAGGAATATCTACTCGCCGTTCCGTCTCTTACGGCATCGAGAATTCTGTTTCTTCTGCGCAGAGCTTGTTCATAAGTACTCAAACTGTGCTCATAAACTTTATCCACCTGGATCATTAATCTGTCCAAAAATTTTCGTCTTACATCAGGCGATCCACTAATAAGATCCACGTCTTCCGGTCGAAACAGTACCAAAGGTAAATATCCCAAAATATCTTTTCTCCTTCTTGAAACGCCATCCACCAGATACTTTCTTTTATTAACGATTTTTCCCATTACTGTTCCTCCATTGACCATTACTTCCAGATTTATTATGTCTTTCTTTGAAAGTGGCACTTCCCCAGAAACTCTTCCCAACTCCTGTTCAAATCGTACCATTTCCTCCGTTCTCTTGGCTCTAAAACTTTCTCCTACACCCAGTAAGTAGATGGCTTCCAATAAATTAGTTTTCCCTCTAGCATTTTCTCCCGCTATAACCGTCACCCCATCGGAAAACTCAAAAGTCTTGCTTTCGTAATTCCTAAAATCAGATAGGGTTATACTTCTAATTCCCACGTCTAGATTTTACACTGTATTATTTTTGACACTTCGGACAATAAAAGGTTCCTCTTCCCCCAACCTTCATTTTTTGAATTACTCCCTTACACCTGCTGCAAAGCTGGCCGTCTCTTTTATAAACCAAAAAGTGATCTTGATATGTTCCTCCCATACCCTTGATATCCACATAGTTTGCCGCACTGGCACCGCCATATTTAATCCCTCTATTAATCACTTCTCTTATTGAAACCAACAATTTCTTTATTTCCAACGGACTCAAACTATCTGCTTTGCGGTTCGGCATTACTTTAGCCAAATAAAGAGCATCATTGGCGTAAATATTCCCCAACCCTCCAATTTTTTCCTGGTCCATTAACACTAGTTTCACAGCCTTCTTTGATTTTTTCAGTACCTCGGTCAAGTACTCTAAAGAGAACTCCCTTTCGGTTACATCCGGTGAAGTTTTTCTCATTTCCTTCTCATAATTCTCTTTGTTCACCATTCTCATCCAACCAAACACTCTCATATCATTGAAAAACAATTTGCTTCCATCCGCAAAATTCAGTATCACCCTAGTATGTTTGCTGGGAAGATCACTTACCCAGTCTGCCGTTGGGTGTCCCCCAAACACTCTTTTTTTTCCATCTACAAACACCAGTTGTCCTGTCATCTTTAAATGGACAATCATCATCTCTTCTTTGTTATTAAAATAGATCTCTATCAATTTTGATTTTCTACCAACCCTCTCCACTTCCCAGCCAACAAGCTTATTAGAATCTCCACCAAAACTTTTCTCTCTCAATACTTCCACACTTTTGATTTTCTTCCCAACCAACACTTCATTCAGTTGACGACGAATTGTTTCAACTTCTGGTAACTCAGGCATTTACTTTAGCAATTTCTTTTCTGATATTCTCCTCAAATTTTTCTTTAGAAAATAGTCTTGCTCTATTAATCAACTTTTCTCTGCTCCACTTCACTTTATCAAATTGTTTCATCGCCGTTTCCAAAGTCTTTACATCGGTTCCCTCAACAAAAACTCCTGTCTCTTTATCAACGATCGTCTCTTTAAAACCCCCTCCGCGATAAGCGATTACCGGCGTTCCGGCAGCCATCGACTCAACCGGTGTCATCCCAAAATCTTCTTCTTTGGCTAAGGCTATAAATCCTTTGGCTTCGGCGTATAGTTTATGTAAACTTTCATCATTAACGGCCCCTAGAAGTTCTACACCTCTTATCTTCTTTAGCTGATTTTCGACCTGAGAATAACCAACGGCCTCTCCCACTATCTTCAAAGAAAAACCCAAATGTTCAGCCGCCTTAGCCGCCTCAACAATTCCTTTGGCTCCAACCAATCGAGACACAATCAAAAAGTAATCTTCCTTTTTTACATTTTTACTTACTTCAATTATTTTTTCCACTTCTACTGGAGGATAAATAACCACCGATTTCTGTCGGTAATATTTCCATACTCTTTGTTGAACATTTTTAGAGTTTACAAACCATCTATCTACTCTCTCAGACGACCATAGGTCAAAGATCCTTAGATAGTGATTTACGATAGTCGCATATACTCTCACTATCCAATATTTCATTAGATTAATGCTCATCTCATACCCATACAAAAACCTTGGCGGAGTATGACAATAAGCCACCACTTTAGTTTTTTTATCTACTTTAAAGCCGCGGGCAAAATAAGACGAGCAAGACGTAATCACTAAATCATAGTTGGATAAATCCAAAGATTTCCAAACCAAAGGAGCCAAAAACCTGAGTGGACTATAGAGATTCCATTTTCGGATCAACCACCCATACTTACTCTCAATAATTTTTCTGTCTGAAAATTTTCGGTCGCAGCTTGAGTTCTTAACCCTAAATGCAGTATATATCGGTGCCTCCGGATACATATCCGCCAATACTCGCAGTACTCTTTCTGCCCCCCCAAACTCCTTAATATAGTCATGTACCAGAGCGATTTTCATAAAAATATTTCCTCCGTTTTTTTCTCCCAAGAATCTTTTGGCAAGCGCGCAAGCAAACTATTAAAATTTAGTTCCTTAAAAAGATTTGCGGCTTTATTCTTATCGTAATTTGTCAACAAACAATCTTCCCAATTTATTTTCAGGGGAGCTTCCTTGTTTATCTCCGCTAATTTATAGCTCTGCTCCGCCATTTCCTTTTCTGCAATCAACATTTCCCTAACTCTCTTGCTGATCTTTTCGCTTTCGATGTTTTTGTATACTCCCTCCAGACTACCAAAATCCTGTATCAACTTTGTTGCTGTTACTTTTCCAATTCCTTTTACTCCAGGAATGTTATCCGATGAATCTCCCATCAAACTTTTTAGATCGACAATATATTCTGGTTTAAATCCATATGTCTCCACCACTCTGTCCTCATCAAATACCACTGCCTGTGAAGCTTTATTTTGTAAAGGCAAATACACCACAATTTGTTTCTCTTTGATTAATTGAAGTGCATCCCTATCAGCCGTCACGATTACTACCTGAGTATCTTTTTCTTTTTTTTCATCAGTCGCCAATCTTGCCAGAGTTCCGATAACATCATCGCCTTCATATCCTTCAATCCCAAACTGAGGAATATTCAAAACTGAAACTACTTCTTTGGTTCTCTCAATCTGAGTTGCCAAGTCTTCGTCCATTGGTCCCCGATTAGCTTTGTACTCCACATATTCCATTTTTCGAAAGGTTGGTCCTTTTACGTCCCAAGCTACAGCCACGTGAGTTGGCCCCAATTTCTCCAGTATCGTAAGTAGCATTGCGGAAAATCCATACACCGCATTGATTAGTTCTCCTTTAGCTGTGGTCAGTGTAGGAGGAAAAGCATGATATGCCCGGTGTAAAAGCGAGTTACCATCAATTAATATCAATTTCCTCATTTTTTTATCACAAAGACCGCTTTCGGTTTACCCACAAGTTTTTCAAATTCTTCTTGCTCCAAGGTCTCAACCTTCATTAGTCTGGCTACAATCTTATCCAAAACCTTTTTGTTGCCCGTCAGGACCCTTTCTGCGGTCTTCAAACCCTCATCTACTAGCTTCTTTATCTCGGCATCTACTTTTGCTTGAGTAGCCTCGGATAATCTAACGGACTCTCCGTAAGAATATCCCCAGTTATTCACCTCGGTCATCTGCCCCATGGCCACCGGACCCAGGTCACTCATTCCAAAGTCCACCACCATTCTTCGAGCCAGCATCGTTGCTCTTTCAATGTCACTGGCAGCCCCGGCAGTAAGTTCGTTGAAAATAAGTTGTTCAGCCGCTCTTCCTCCCAAAGACATCGCAATTTCATCTTTAAGTTCGGTTCTCGTTTGTTGATACTTATCCGTCTTTGGTCTACTCATCGTAAATCCCAGTGCCATACCACGGGATACAATACTCAATCGATGGATAGGATCTGTTCCCGGCAAGAGGTGTCCGACAAGTGCATGGCCTGACTCGTGATATGCGGTCATTTTTCGCTCCAGTTCAGACTGCAATCTTTTTCGCTCAGGTCCCATCTTTACCTTCATTGCCGCCTCTTCAATATCTACCATCCAAATTTCTTTTCTATCGTCCCTGGCCGCCAATATAGCCGCCTCATTGAGCATGTTTTCCAAGTCCGCTCCGGAAAAACCCACCGTTCTTTCTGCCACCTTATCCCAGTTCAGTTTCTTCGCAAATGGTTTTCCTTTTTTATGAATCTCAATGATCGACTTTCTTCCGGCAATGTCCGGCAAATCCAAGTTTACCCTTCGGTCAAATCTACCCGGACGAACAAGAGCGGGATCCAGCACATCTGGTCTGTTTGTCGCCGCAATTACAATCACGTTATCGGTTTGGGTAAAACCATCCATCTCCACCAAAATTTGATTCAGAGTTTGTTCACGTTCGTCATGACCACCCATACCCCCACCAACACCACGAGTTCTGCCAATAGCATCCACTTCGTCAATAAAAATGATTGCCGGAGCCGCTTTTTTGGCCGTATCAAACAAATCACGTACCCGACTTGCACCTACTCCCACAAGCATCTCCATAAACTCCGATCCGGCCATAGAGAAAAAGGGTACTCCGGCCTCGCCGGCGACCGCTCTGGCCATTAAAGTCTTTCCCACTCCCGAAGGTCCGGTCAAAAGAACACCTTTTGGTGTTCTGGCACCTAGATCTCGATATTTTTTGGGATTTTTCAAAAAATCAACCACTTCTTCCAACTCTTTTTTGGCCTCATCTACACCGGCAACGTCTTTAAACTTTATATTTTGCTTACCTTTGGAGAACAATTTTGCCTTACTTTTTCCTATACCAAACATGTCGCCTCCCCCACCTTGTCTGCGCATCAGGAAAAACATCAGCAATCCAAATCCTAAAATAGGAAATACCAAAGAAATAACACTCCAAAAAGCTTTACTAAAATCTTGGGAGGTTACAGTTACTTTTATCTTGCTCTCATCCACTCCGGCTTTTTGTAGCTGATCCATAAAGCTCGAACCCTCTTCTTTCCTCGAAACTCCAATTACTTGTTTTCCTGAAGCATCTGTTGGATAAATTAAAACCAATTCTTCTCCTCTAATTTCCACCGACTCTACTTTTTCTTGTTTAATCTCGAACTCCGGTCGAACCCAAGAGGAACTTTACAATATAAGGTACGAAAAGAAATAAAATCAAAAACCAAATTAATAGTCTCCGCAAATTTATATTTAGTTTGAACTCAACCTTTTTTGTTTCCATATTTATTTGTCCTCTATCTTATCACCGTTCCAGGCACAACGTCATCACCCAAGAACATTAACTTGGGGCCATCTTCTCCATCAGCCATTATTACCATTCCCTGGCTTACCTCATCTCCCATTTTTTTTGGTTCCATATTAACAATTACAGGCAAAGTTTTACCCACCAGTTCCTCGGGCGTATACCATTTTCTAATTCCACTGAAAAGCACTCTTTTCCCCAACTCCTCACCAAAATCAATCTCGTAACGAATTAATTTTTCACTCCAGTCGGGAGCACTTGCATCCACAACCTTTCCTGCCCTAATATCCAATTTTTCAAAATCTTCGTATTTAATTGGGTCTTTCACTCAATTCTTGCTAATTAACAATTCCCACCGTTTCATAGACTTCGTTTATCGTTGCCGAAGCTAATTTAATTGCTTTATTTGCTCCGTCTCTAAGAATTTTTTGTACTAACTCGGGGTTTCTTGTAAGCTCTTCTCTTTTTTTCTTGGCCGCTTCGAAATATCTTTGATGTGCCGCAAACAGTTTTTCTTTCACCTCCACATCTCCCACTCTGCCTTCTCGATATCTGTTCTTCAAATCTTCAACCTCTGCCTTGTCCTCATTAAATAAATCATGAAAAACAAATACTGGATTTCCTTCCACAGTACCCGGGTCTGTGGCTTTCAATCTGTTGGGATCTGTAAAACATCCCATTATCTGTTTCTTAATTATTTCTTCATCTGCAAAAATCTCAATTACGTTTCCTAAGCTCTTACTCATTTTTCTTGTCCCGTCGGTTCCTATTATTTTGCCTGTCTCCGTAGAAATCATTGGCTCGGGTAGCACCAAAACTTCTTTTTTGTAGGCTTTGTTAAAACTATCTGCGATGTCTCTTGCAATCTCCACATGTTGTCTCTGGTCTTCTCCCACAGGCACGCCATCTGGTTTATAAAGTAAAATATCTGCTGCCATCAAGATAGGATAATTGAACAAACCCATATTGATTGACTCTTCGTTTTCACCCTTTTGCAGTTTGTCTTTAAAAGCATGCATTCTCTTCATGTGGGAATAAGTTACATAGTTTCCCAACACCACTGCCATTTGAGAGTGTTGTGGCACGTCAGACTGTCGGAAAAACACACACCTGTCAGGGTTCAAACCCAAAGCCAAATAATCCAAAACCACATTTTTTATATTTTCCTGTAGTGTTTCTTTATCTTTTACTGTTGTCAAAGCATGTAAATCGGCCACAAAATAATATGTCTCCATTTTTTCCTGAAGACCAATCTGATGCTTGATTGCCCCAAAATAGTTTCCTATGTGCAAGGAACTACCGCTGGGATTTATACCTGAAACAACTCTTTTATTCTCCATGAACTCTATTGTACTAAACCTAGATGCTTTTAAAAGTAGCGGGGGCGGGAGTCGAACCCGCGAATTCTCCGGTTTATGAATCCGGCGCTTTGAACCAACTAAGCTACCCCGCCAAACATGCTATATTTTATCACTTAACTGAGCTCTAGCCACACCCGCAATCCACCCTCTCATTTTTCTTAGGATATTAATGCTTTTTCTTACTCTTATCCTCAATACTCCAAAATATCTATCATTATTTAAATAAACCCGATTTTGCTTCGATTTCTGATAAAACGGCTTCACAAATTGGTCGATACCAACACCTAAGCTATCCGACCAATGTTGTTCCATTTCTTTAATTTTGTCAGAATACTTAATATTCGCTGTTACTCTAAAACTTAACCTATCATTCCTAATATCCAAACATTCCTTAAGCCAAGCTAAATACAATTTAGCCATATTTTCGTCCATCGTTGCCAATCCTAATGAACTTTCGTCTTTATGTTTAAAACCTTCAGCCCAATATAAAGATACCCCAATTAAAAATAACTCTCTTTTAGTCAGTTTTCCTACTTCGATTACTCCCTTGTCAAAAGTTTCACTCTCAAACATCAACCTCATTTTTGTCCTTTCAGTCTGATATTTCCTTCTCCCGGACTGAAGTTTTTCGAATAATTCCTTGGTCACAATTCATTTACCCATACATTACCCGAATTGTCAATTAGGCTCATTCGTGCTAAAATACCCATGTTCGTTAATTTGCGGGTGGAAGGTGAGTATCTTGCGAGGCTCAAATGGGCCGTTCAATGAGTAATTATTGAATAGAACTTGGCTATATCGGTGAAATCCTAGTGAAGGACAACGCCGAGGGAAGTCTCCGTCTATGACGGATGACCCCGTAGAGACTAAACGCCGAGCTCCTAGTTTAATAGGATGATGACATAGTCCGACACTCTGAGCAATCAGAGAAACAGTGCATAATCTCGCTTAACTGGGGAGCGTGACCCCAGACCCGCAACACTATTTTAGAAGTGACCACCACTTCTCCCAGTTTTCTACCTGTTTTTCTTCTTCTGTAGCCTCCTTTATAGCCAGGAGATCCCCTTTTGGTAATACCGCCACCACTTCTCCTATTTTTTGCATGTTCAGCTGTTCTCTAATAATCTTCTCTTTATATTCATCGGTCATCACCAGACTAAGTTTATCCTTTAGCATTTGATTCTTTGCTTCCTCCTCAACCAAACGAGTCTTCGCCTCATCAATTCGAACATAACCCTTTTTTAACTGCCAAAGGTCTTTTGCTAAAGAAAAAATAAGTATCCAGGCAATAACTAAAATTATGCCTTTAATCCAGCCATTTTTATCAGTTTTCTTGTTTCCTCTGTTTAAAGCTTGCATTTTTAGAACCTAGAGTGTTATAATAAGTGCCATAAATAACTCAGTACCAATTATGGAACAAATCGACCAAAACATCAAACAAGCAATCGCTACTTTCAAAAGCCATCTGGCTTCTCAAGGTAGAGCTTCTGCTACCATTTTAGCTTACTCAAAAGATATTGAGCAGCTTGCTAATTTTGTCGCCAAATCTAACAAGAACAACCTTTCCGAGGTTACCAAGGAAGATATTGATGCTTTTAAAGACAGTCTTTCAGCCACAAACTACACTACCAAGTCAATCTCTCGTAAGATTAACTCCATTAAATCCTTCTTTTCATACATCGTCGCCAATGGTGCTATCTCCGAAAACCCAGCCACAAACGTCACTCATCCCAAATACGATATCAAACCTCCTCGTATCTTAAACAAAATCGAGTATCGTGCACTTCGAGATGCTTGCCGGGAAGACTCCAGAATGGCTGCCATCGTCGAGCTCTTGCTTCAAACTGGTATGCGTATTTCCGAACTAGCCAACCTTAAAATTACCGATTTGGACTTTACTGGTAACCAAATTACCATTCGTGCCTACGAATCTCATCCTGAACGTGTCGTTCCTCTAAACCAACCGGTTAAAGAATCCCTCACCCGCTATTTGGAAACTCGTCCAAAAAGTGGTAACACCTTTGTCTTCATCACCAAGACTGGCAACGCCTTCTTGATCAGAAACATCCGTTCCTGGTATTGAGAACGCCAAGGTCAACGACTTAAGACATACTTTTATTGCCCAGCAACTTACCTCTGGTAGTCCCCTGGTCTACATCAGTAAACTCGTCGGTCACAAAAGACTTTCTACCACCGAAAAGTATCTTGAGTTTATTTCCGAGAAGCCTGCCAAGGATAAACCAAAACTAATAGACCTTTAAAAGTCTCTTTAGTCAATTAAAGAAGCTAGTCCTTGTTGACTAGCTTTTTTAATGCTTCCAAAGTAGTCTGCGACAAGAATCCTAGTACCTCCCCCATCTTTTCCATTGAACCTACGGCCAAAGCCAACCAACCCGATGTCGACTTTCTGGTATCTTCCACTATCAAAAAGGCATTTCTTACTCCAGAGACTTCCAGCTGTTCACCCGTTACTTCATCTTCCACGTAAATTGTTACCGGATTACCGCTCTTCCCCAGATTCATATTACCGGTAATTACCATCTCCTGTGACCACGGCGAGTTTGAAGTTGTATCGTTTAACTCTTCATCGGGCTGTGCTAGTCTGAGAATCTTATC
>Ga0075856_118_pt1 | contig 21075 bp, 29 predicted proteins | sample RifGroF2_FD_67958 | JGI IMG/M metagenome (GOLD analysis project Ga0075856, IMG submission 67958) | Microgenomates (Collierbacteria) bacterium GW2011_GWF2_42_51 | reverse complement strand
CATTTTGCTGATATAGGATATTTTTGTTTAATTTTAGACCTATTTATGATGTAAAATTATGAGATTTTAAGAGGAATGATAGCTGTTAATATAAGATAGTAAAAATTAAAGCAATATATTTGATAAAAATGTTATTTAGCTATAAATATAGAGTAGAGAATTTGTTCAATAATGTCAAATAAATTTGTTTGAATCTGATTGAAGAGAGAGCCCAATAACATAATTTACGTAAATATTAGACGCATATTTATATGAGTCTTCAATATATAACTTATATTATTCATATTTTTTGTCAAAAACATTAAAATTTGGTGATTTTTTTAGGTTTGATGTTTTCACTGACCCATTTTTTAGTGATTTTTGGTCAGTTTTTGCTTTCAATATGGCATAAATAGATTGATATAAGGCAACAAACATTCGAAAATACCCATTTGGCAGACAAATGTAATGAGTGATAACAGTTCGGGGATTTAGGCACGATTTTTGAAGATTGATTTTGAGAGAGTTGAGTTTGAGGATTTATCTCGTTGGCCTGTTAAAATAATACCATGAGAAAGAATGTTTTGGGTGCCCCAGTAGATTTGTTGTCTGGGGCTGAAACTTTGGAATTATTGACCAATTGGATTGAAGGTGAATCTAAAATGAAGTTGGTGGTGACTGCTTATAGCGAGTTTTATGTTCGAGCACAGTCCGACAGTGAATTCATGAAGATCATGCAGTCTACTGATTTGGTCACTCCTGATGGCGTATCTGTTTTGGCGGCGGCAAAGTATCAAGACAGAGTGAGAGGCGAGTCTCTTTTGAAAAAACTCGGAGAGGGTCTAAGGGTTGGCGGGGAGATATTAAATGGAAAAGTGGGAAAACCAGTGACGGGAGTATGGCTTTTTGAAAACATGGTAAAAATGGCGGCAGAAAAAGACTGGAAAGTATTTTTGCTTGGCGGATGGGATAAGGTGAGCGAAAAAACGGCCAGAATGCTTCTAAAACGGTTTCCAAGGCTTAGGTTGGAGTATGACGAAGGCGAAGTGAGGGTAGGAACAGACGAAACAACTAATAAACGGGTAATTGAAAAAATAAATCGGTTTGCTCCGGATATCTTGTTTGTGTCCTACAACCCCATAAAACAGGAAAAATGGTTAGCGAAACACCGGGATATACTGAGGGCAAAAATCGGTATTGGGGTGGGTGGTACTTTTGATGAGTACGCGGGCAAGATTAAAACGTCTCCGAGATGGATGGAAAAAATGGGACTGAAGTGGTTGTGGCGAGTACTGATTGAACCGAAGAGGTTTGGGAGGATAATGAAGGCAGTGATTGTGTTTCCTTGGTTAGTATTTAGAAATTCGAAATGATAAACAAGGGTTCAAAAGTCGGGAATGGATTTTCGTTTGGTTTTGGCCATAAAGTAATGTCGAGTCTTGCGGGTTATCTTTATCGTGGCGGGTACCTGAGTGAGTATGTGGATGTTGATACACTGACGAGTTTGTATAATCGTAATTTTTTTGAAAGATGGCACCATAAAATTGTGTCTCAGGCAGAAAGAGCGGGTGTGGATCTCGTAGTAGTGTCTGTTGATGTAAATGGGTTGAGACAAGATGATAAAAAGTTTGGCAAAGTTGTTTTTGAAAACGGTGCGTGACTCAGATTTGGTAATTAGAATGGGAGGAGATGAGTTTTTACTGATTTTATGGAACAGTCAGCTTGAAGGGGCGGAGAAGATGGTGGGTAGAGTACTGGAGAAGGCAAAGGAGAAAGAGCTGAGCTTTAGTTATGGCTTAGCCTTGGTCGAGAAGGGGAAGGGCATAACAGAGAAGATTGAGGAAGCTGACGCAAAAATGTACCTAATGAAGAAGGCTTTGGGTATGGGTAGGAGTTGACTTTTTCGACTTATAGTGATATAGTTCCCGCAGAAATCAGCTATTTTGAAGGCTGGTATTGTTCCTTAATATTTCCCTAAATCCATTGGAGGTGAAAGGTGAAAATTCGACAAGGTTTTGCAGCTCTGAGCTTTTTAATGGGGTTGGTGTTAGTCTTTGCAAGCTTTGTTCCTGCACAGGCAGTTGCACTGCAAAGTCAGGAAACATGTCCGCATACCGGAGACTGGACGAAAGTCGATGAGTTGTCCGGTACGTCGTACACTTACACGGCCCCGGCTGGATTTTTGATTTCCGAATGGTGTTACAAGGCTTCGACCACGGTGGTCTATGGCTATGTAATTCCGCCTGCGCAATCGTTTACCGTTGAAAGTACGGTCAAGAACGATAATGATCAGGTTCAGGAATTAAGCCACGCATCTTTTAGACTGGTTGTTATTCCTACCGAGACCCCAGTCGTGACGGAGACCCCAGTCGTGACGGAGACCCCAGTCGTGACGGAGACCCCAGTCGTGACGGAGACCCCAGTCGTGACGGAAACACCAGTCGTAACGGAGACCCCAGTCGTAACGGAGACCCCGGTAGTGACCGAGACTCCAGTTGAACCTACATCAACGCCCGTACCTCAAAAGACCGGTGCCGGTGATGATGGAATCCCCTGGAACGTACCTGTAGGCATGTTGATCGCAGGTGTGTCGTTGTTATGGTTTTTTTGGAAGAAGTAGTCTCAAGTTCCAACCTAAGGGTTGGGGGTAAAACCCCAACCCATTTTTGTAATTTGAGGAGGGACCGATGAGAAAAGTAATGCTCGGGCTTGCTAGTTTTTTGATTGTTTTGTCCTTGGTATTAACCGGAGAGAAACTACTGATCGGCGGAAATAGCAGTGAACCGCAAGTAGTCATGGCGAGTCAATTGGTTACACCTAAAGCTACACCGACACGATCAATGCCTGTTATTCCTACCCCGTTTCGGCCCACAAAGGTGTCGCCAACGGCTACAGTCGAAGTCATCGAACCTACTCCGACTCCGGAGCCCGTTGTAAGCAACTATGTTTTTGGAAAGCAGATTGATCTGTCTTCCGGAGCACCAGTTGCTTTGACGATTCACCTTGGCGATGACAAGTTACTAATTAGCAACTGGGCGGGAACAGTGTCATACAAGGATACCGACGATCCAAAAACGGTTTTCTCTCCGAACAAGGGAATAGTTTATTCTTACTTGGGAGATGTAACAACCACTTGGGCTCACTCGGGTATAAATATCTATGGTCAGCGCTACTTTGCGACCAACCTGGACATTTATATTCGAAAAAACGAAGACAGCAAGACAATGAGTCTTTCCGAAGCTACTGCGAGAGCAGATAGTCTTAAGGGAATGACGGCGGTTTTGTGTCAGGACGAGTCGGGTAAAGTTAAGCCACTTTCGGATTTTGATGCCCTGGGCGAGTGTCCGGGTAAGCAGGTCCAAATGGAAATCGTGGCGGTAGCGGTAATTCCGCGAGAGATGGTAGATGGGTACGACTCGACGATTTTGGATCTGAACCAATGGTTGATGGATAATTTTCCGGAAGCAGGTTTCGATCAGTTGGGTAAGGAAGATGGTTGGTTAGTTCGATTTTGCATCGGAAAGTTATCCGACCAGGTTTCCGATGGTACCCCGTCATATGAATATAATAGGGGGGTAATCGGATTTAAGATTAAGGATGGGGAGTAGCTATATGCTGCTCCCTTTTTTGTGGTTTTAGGAGTTGGTGGTGCCGGGATTTATGCCTAGCATCCAGAGAACGGACTCTTTTTTATAGCGACGGTCACCGCGAGAGTTGATGCGGATGGCAGGAAGTTTACCGCGTTTGCCCCAGCGTTTGATTGTCAGTGTGGAAACACGGAGGATCTGGGCAACTTCGGAGACGGTCAGGAGGTCGGGGAGATTGTTCAGATCAAGATCTTTCTTGATTGATTTTACGGCAATTGGGGTTTGGTCTTGGTTGTCCATGTCTGATATAGAAATTAACAGATAGTTTCACTAACGTCAAGTAGGAGTTAATGACCTATATTATTGACAATTGAGCAGTGAAGTGGTATATTTGCCCCTGTAACGCACTTTGAATGTTCTTGAGAACCACACTACATTCTTCATTTGGAGGTAATAGATGGAGCCAAGATTAGTTCCTATTATCCAGGATATGGGTCCAAAGAAGTACTTGAAATATTTAGTTGAAGTATTTCAAGTGACTAGGCTCGAAAAATTGACGCCTGGTGGAGAAGTAATCTTCAAGCTACTACCAAACCAAGATTTTACCTTGTATTACGTCGGCGAAAGACCTGAGAAAGTCTTGGTGGATGAGCGAGGATTGAGGGTCCTGATGCCTTTGAGGTGGAGTATCTTGATATTCAAATACGAGAATAATCCCACAAACGTTGAAGTCGCTTATTCAATAAACAACTAATTCCTGTGAGTACAAAAAACCCGCTTCAAAAGCGGGTTTTTCTTTGGTTTAAATTGAGTATTATTTAAGCTCAACTTTAGCACCGGCCTCTTCGAGTTTCTTCTTAGCGGCTTCGGCGTCTTCTTTTTTGGCACCTTCAAGGACGACTGCGGGAGCTTTCTCGACTAAGTTTTTGGCTTCCACCAAACCTAGATCGGTTTTGATCTCACGGACGGCTTTGATAACACCAATTTTGTTAGCACCGGCATCGGCGATAACAACGTCGAACTCGGTCTTTTCCTCTTCAGGAGCAGCAGCGACAACAGCGGCACCGGCGACGGCGACGGGAGCGGCTGTAACACCGAATTTTTCTTCTAACGCTTTGACTAATTCAGCGACTTCCAAAACGGAGAGTTCGCTAACTTGGTCGACGAGTTTGGTTACTTTCTCGGACATGTTTTTTTATATTATTTATTAATTAACGAGACTAATTTAGGCGGACAGTTTGGTTTTAAGAGCATCCAAACCATAAACAAGGTTTTGCATAGGAGCGGAGAGCTGGCGAACTAAAGCTTGAGCGGGAGCTTGAAGCTGAGCCATCAGTTTGCCAAGGAGTTCTTCGTAGGAAGGAAGTCTGGAGAGGGCAGAGATGTCGGCCAGGGTGATGACCTTGTCGTCCATGATACCGGTTTTGATCTTGAGTTTGTCGTGGGCTTCGGCAAATTTGGTGAGGGTTTTGGCGGCAGAGACGGCATCGGCACCGAAGAGAACGGCGGTAGGACCATTAAGGAAGGAGTCGAGAGTGTCGGCAAGCTCTTTGGACTTTTCTTTAAAGGCGAGACGGAGAAGGTTGTTTTTGGTGACGATGAAAGACGAGTTGGTTTTTTCGGCCTCTTCACGGAGAATGTTTTGTTCGGCAACAGTAAGGCCGGCGTATTCGGTAAGAATGACGGCTTTTGAGTCGGCTAGGGCCTTGGTAATTGAGGCCAGTTGATGAATATTTCTTTGATTGAGTACAAAAAAGGCTCCATTCCAAGTTGAGCCTAAAGTCAGGTTCTGCAAGGGACTTAATGATCGCCCTTGGTCTTGGAACTTTGTTAGTTTAACACCATGGTTGTAGTATTGCAAGAGGTGAGATATAATATAGGTCTAGCAAATTTACATTATTCTCAGGAGGTTTCAATTGGACGAAGAGACAAAGATTTCGGTTACGGGAAACGCAATAAATTTGTGGTATCAGGTTCTGAGGGGTCCGGTCGCGGTTCCCGAATGGGAGCTACGATGTGCTGATATACAGGAACTGCTGAACAGTGGCCTGGTTAAGATCGTTGATTCCACATTTCCCGTAAAATTTGTGGAACTTTGTAATCCCTCAATGGCGATGAGCATCAATGAGCAGAAACTTCTTACTTTGTTGAAAACGTACAAGTCCGGTCCGGTAACAGTAGGCTTATTGAGAGCTTGGTCGGGGGAGTTGAGGGTTGAAAGACCCCTGAAAACCATTAAAAAGTTGTTTGATTTGCGGTTGGTCGAGTGTTCAGGCTTGTTTTGGGTGTAGGTAATCTTTAATAAAGAAAAACCGGCCAGTTGGCCGGTTTTTTATTACCTAGATTATTTGATTAGAATGAGTATGCTTGTTTGGAGGCTTTCAATCATAGCCTTTTCGACAAAGCTCTGGTTTAGTTGGTCGCCGGCGATTGTGGCCGAGACTTTGGCGAGAGCAATTGGGCTTTCAACAATACCCTTCCAGACACTACTGAGATTGTCGGGGATGGTGTAGCACCACTCGGTGCTTTCCGGGAGGGTGACGTGGTAGTCATTGTTGGCCTCGTCAAAGCGAATATCAAGATCAGGGCAGGCGAGCATTGAGGCCTTGGCAAGGGCGGTGTTGTTAAGACCGGCATTACCAAAAGCCGTGCCGGCAAGAAAGACCATGAGGGCAATGACCACGATGGCAACTATCATCGGATTGATATTAAACTTCAGCCGACCCCGACGATCCTTCGGGATCTTTGTCCCGACAGGTGGAATGGAGAGTTGTTTTTTCATGAATTTCTCCTTATTAGTTTTAGTATGTTTCGTAGATTTTAAGGACTAAATCGGCATAGCCGGTATAGCCAGCATCCTTGGGGCCATAATGGAAAAGGCCTTCCCGGGCGGAGCCGTAATTGACAATAAGACCGGAGAGCATCTTGGTGCCATACTCGATATTGAACTCCGGATCATATAGTTGTTCCATCGACGGACGGTTGCCAAAGCAGGGACCGTTGGGACATTGAAAGTTAGCAGAAATGCCGTCTCGAGGCATGACCTGAAGCAAGCCGATGGCACCGTCTTCAGATGAGTAGTACTCAGCGCCGTTGATGATCTGGGAAGTTTTCCCAGCGTGGGGGTTACCGCCGCTTTCCTGAAGCATGACCGAGGCGATGAGTTTGGAATCAATGTTGTATTTTGCGGCACTGGTTTCAATAAGAGGACACCACTGTCGGACACTCTCGGGAAAGTTAGCGGAAACGCAGTTTCCGGAAGTGAAGGTGGGCAGCGGTTCGCCGGATGCGACTTCGGTGCTTTCCGATGGGATGATGAGAGAGGTGTCCTGGCCATCGACGATGATCTCCTCGATCTGGCGAGGGGGTTGCGATTCGGCAAAGGCGGTGTCAATTTTTTCAGATGACCATATGCCAAAAGCGAAGAGAGCAAGGACGACAACAAAACCGAGAAGGGTTTTAAAGAAATTCCTCGAAGTGAGGAAGATAATCGAACTGGCGATGACGATCACGCCCATTAGGGCAAAAAACAGATCGACATCTCCGAGGGCAAAGTGGAAAAACACAAGGAATCCGATGACAAACAAAGCAATAATGAACCATTTAGTTCGACTGTTACCGATTTCCATGACGACCTCCTTTTGGGTCTAATCAAAAATTTTAAGGTGATTCAGCTCGTGGCTGATGATGGCCGAATTGTATCTCATAATAGTTCAAATTGCAAGAAACCCTCCGGAGGGAGGGTTTCTGCAACCTTGGTAACTTTCTGAGACTTAGATATTGCTTATGGCAAGCTTGACGGAAGGAGTGTGGGTACAGGAGAGATAAGCGGATTTGATTTTCGTGACGTTGATGCTTTTTATGGCTTCGTTGATGTTATCTACCAAGTCGTCATTCTTTTGGGTGATGGAGCCTAAATTGAGGTGAATGATGGGAAACTTGGCTTCGGTCTTGTAAGGTAAAGTGCCACCTCCAGCAAGTTGTTTAGCTCTTTCTTCCGGGTGTTCGGTAACGGTACCGGACTTGGGGTTAGGCATAAGGCCCTTGGGACCTAGAATCTTGGCAAAACGGGCGATTTTGGGCATGTCGGCAGGAGTACAGAGAAGAATGTCAAAGTCGATGGTATTGGCGGTAATTTTAGCAGCAACTTCATCAGAGAAAATGGCGATTTTGATATCTTTGCCGGTAGAGTGAGGAAGTTTAAGCTCGCCTCTTAAGCCTGTTTCACGCGTGTTAAGGTGAAGCTCGACGGTTTTGAGCTTGGAAGCTTTGGAAAGCTTGGCCAGGATGGCGACGGCATTGGCAACCGAGTAGAGTTCATCCTTTTTAATAGCTTTAGCCATGGTCTTGTATTTATTGCTGCGTTTGCGGGCAACAACCTTCCTAGCATTTTTTTTGGCTTCTTCTATGACCTCTTCCTTGGCTTCGGCCTCTTTGACCTCTTCCTTGGTAGGAATAGCTATGGAGTCGGCGTTGTAGATGGCTCTTATGGAGTCAAGGTCCTCTTCCTTGATGCCTTCGATGGCCATGAGCTCACCATCTTCTTTGAGGATGATTTGTTCCGGCTTCAAGCGAGCGGTACGAAGAGCGACGGCGACGTGTGTAGGTAGGTCGGTGTATAGGTTGTCCCAGATTATTTTTTTAGCCATAATAGTTATTCTTTGATAGTAATACCCATTGATTTACAAGTACCTTTGATCATCTCCATAGCGGAGTTGATGTCATTGGTATTCATGTCGGCGAGTTTTTTTTCGGCAATGGTTTTGATTTGTTCCAGAGTAATTTCACCAACCTTGTTTTTGTTAGGAGTGCCGGAACCAAGTTTAATATTAAGAGCTTGTTTGATGAGAGCGGTGACGGGAGGGGTTTTGAGCTCGAATTTGAAAGATCTGTCTTCGAAAATGGTAACCAGTGCAGGAATGACCTGACCACGCATTTCGGCGGTTTTAGCATTGTACTGGGTAATGAACTCCATGATGTTGACACCGTGCTGACCTAATGCAGGACCAACGGGAGGAGCGGGATTGGCGGAGCCAGCCGGAAGATTTAACTTCAGGATGGCTTTGACTTTTTTTGCCATGTTTATTTTATGTATTTAATATTAGCCACACAAAAAGAAAGTTGAATAGGTTTGATGCATTAGTTAGTAGAGATACCTATTTCGCTTTACTTTTGGTAAGCTCCCTCAGACTGGCCGAGGTAGAAGTATTCTATCATAGAAGGTGCAAAATATCCCGCCTTTAAGGCGGGATAATAGCGTGAGGTTACTCTTTAATTTTTGGAAAGAGAACAATAGCTGTAATCAGATACAAAAGAGGGTACAAGAAACCTTCGAGGTATGGTGCTCCCGGAAGTGCTGCCGGATTTGTTGATGCAATGTAGTACAAGGCCACAATGGAGGAAGTGGAGGCACAGAAACACCAAATATTAAAGATGTCTTTGGATTCAAATGCCGTAACGGCGGTAGCAAAAAAGACAGTTAGGATGAATGAGATTACGACGGCAGGAATTCCCCAGGCCCAGATTGCTAAAATGACGGGGATGGGGACAAAGAAGATGATTCGAACAACAATTAGTCTTGATTTGAACCAATCTAACATGGGATTACTCCTTTTAGGGTGCGGGATTGAGGGACATCATACCTGAAAAAAGATTATAAGTCAAATAAAACTCAGTTGGTAGCTGAGAGAATTAGAGTGACGGAGAAATTACTTGGGTGGTGCGGCTTGGGTCGGGGGACACTCGCCTGAGGTAAAGGCCGTGACACCAGCGTTGTTGGCCTCACACTCACTGGGATAGGTAACGCCATTTTGGCTGCAGACCGGAGAGTACAGGGCGGAGCAGATGATTTCGGGACGTTCGGGAGATAGAGGGGTTACGGTCGGGGTGGCGACGATCGTTGGAACTACGGTGGGTTCAGAGGCTTTGCTGCGAGTTTCGGTTTGGGTTTTAGGGAGAATGATGATGCTGGCAATGAGAATACCAACTACAAGAAGAATTGGAAGGACTACCCAGAGTGTTTCTTCACTATTTAAGTTTTTCATGACACATCCCGTTGGGGGACTACCTTAAATATGACAGGAAGAGAAAAGAGTGTCAAGAAAGCCCTTATATCTTGGAGATTTGGAGGAAGTCGAGCTCGACGGGAGTTTCGCGTCCAAAAATACTGACCAAGACTGTGACCTTGCCCTTGGCGTCGTCGATGGCAGAGACGGTTCCGAGGAGGTCGGTGAAAGGTCCTTCAATGATGCGGACGGCCTCACCCATGGTGAAGGCGGCTTGGAACTTGGGAGCAGCTTGCTGGCCAAAGGCGGTGATGGCCTTAACTTCGTTTTCGGGAAGAGGGGTGGGTTGATCGGCGGTGCCGACGAAGCCAGTAACACCTTGGGTGGTGCGGACAGCGAGCCAGGAGTCATCGGAGACAATCATACGAACGAGCATATAACCAGGGAAAAGCTTTTCTTTGATGGTGGTTTTCTTACCTTTATTGATTTTGATCTTTTCTTGAGTTGGAATGAGGATTTCGTAGATGAAGTTCTCAAGACCCATGGAGATTACTCTGGTTTTTAGTGTAATCAAAACACGGTTTTCGTGACCAGATTGGGTGTGAACGACGTACCACTTGGCGGAGGGAGGGGCGTTGTCGGTAATGACGACGTGATTAGGATCCTGTGTTTTGGGCACAAGTTCATCAATTTGTTTGGCTTTGTCTTCTTTTAGTTTCATTTTAGCGATTTAGTGCTTTGGCAAGCATGGTCGTAAAGAGATAGTCCAGTCCTCCTGAGTAAAACGCTACAGCTAGACTAGTAATGATGACGAGGATGGTCATCTTTAAGGCAGTCTGGTGAGACGGCCATTTTACCTGCTTCATTTCTAGTCTTATCGAGCGTATATATTCAAGTGGACGAGGCATATCAAGGTATTTTAACATGGAAGGGTCGATTTGAGGTATTCGAGTTGTGCAAACTTGACACGAGTTTTCATGACGTGATTAAATGAGGTTGCTCTGAACTTTGATAGATTGGGAGGTTTTTCCTCTACAAGCTATCTTTCGGGGGACGGAGTTCTCGACATTTCCAGTGTCGGGACAGTTCACCCACCTTTACGTTTTGGGGAAAGATCCCAAGTGTCAAGGTCAGGGCAAAAAAACAAAATCTGTGTCTACGTGACCATCGTTTTAAACACAGATAGAATCCTTAACAAGCGGACAGTAATTGAGTAGGGTAGGTCGAAGCATGAAGTGTCTTTTAGAGTTGTAGAAACGCCTTGAGGTCAGCAAGGTAGTTTAAGGATGCACCCGTTGTAGGGGTGAACCGGCGGTAGAAGATACAAAGTGAGTTGATCAAAAATTATTTTTTTTGATGCTGAGGTGCAGAATATTTTTCTTTAATATGATGCACGAGAGTATATGTTTTTGTTGTATAATCGCATAAATATCGCACATTCAGTGAAAGGAGAAATGGTGATGGATACCTTTTCTTTCGGGATTGAGGGAGTATTCCAGACTAAAGACAGGGAATATCACTGTCAAAATGGAGATTATGTTCGTCGTCCAGACGGCAAGCTATTCCGAGTGGAGGTAAAGGATCGGATGAAGTTGTTTCCGGTTGAAGCTTCGATGTTACCTCCTGGTTCGGTAGTCGTTGATTTAGTAAAAACCAATTAGGAAAGATAGTTCGCCCGTCAGAAATGGCGGGTTTTTATTTGATGATCGTTTTGAGAAGTTTGGAGAGTTTTTGGGGATCATGGCGAAGGCGGTTGAGTTGAGGGGTGATAGAGATAATATCAGAAGTTAATACTTTGATACCTTTGTTGGAAATAGATTTGAGTTCGGTTTTTGACCAGCCAAGAAAATGGGAGTGTTCGAGGGCATACGACCAGGCCACCCTCGAGTATTTTTTCTCGAAAGCTTTTTGAGAAATGTGGGGAGTAATGATGATGTCAAAGGGTTGGGAAAGACCGGTGAAGCGACGGAAGGTTTTTAAATATTTTTCCGGAGTGAAATGATGGGTTTGATTTCTGTTTGAGACAAGGTTGGTAATGAGAATTTTTTTTGCTTTGGAGAGTTCTAAAGCTTCCTTGATACCTACAGGGAGAAAGGTGCTAATGATTGAACCATAAATACTACCGGGACAGTAAATGATGAAGTCGGCGTTTTCGATGGCCTCGATAGCTTGAGGAGTAGCCGGCACATCCGGATCCAGCCAAAGATCGGTAATGGAGTTTTTGGACATGGATTGTTTGTCCAGCTCGTGCTCGCCCCGGAAAACAGTGCCGTTTTTTGTTTCGAAACAGATGTTGCTGGAGTCGGTAGTTACCGGAATGACGGTGCCGTCAAACTTGATACCCAGAAGGTTTTCGAGATGTTCTTGGACTTTAATGAAGTCGTTTTGATACATCTCCAGAAGGGCGTAGTAGAGAGTGTAGCCAAGATTTCTTTGGCGGCCATCGGTGAAGGAGACGAGATCAGTAAAAGCCTGGATATTTTTTTTATGATTGGTACTGGAGATTAGGGAAATGAGGGTGCGAAGAAGATCGGAGATGGCGATAACTTGGTCGCGTTCGTCGGAGCGGATAATGCCTGTTTTACCGCCAGAGTCCATACTTGATGCAATACAAGAAAGATTTTTGTACCCGGCGAGGAGAAGGGCTTGGGTGATAATGGGCGCACCGGTACCACCACCTAAGGTAACAATTTTTTGCATTGATTAGATATTAACAGATTGTTGGTTTCAAAAAAATAATCTGTGGTTTAAGTGTCTTGGGTTAAAATACGATAGATGAAAACTGTTTTGCTTTCACAATTAAAGACAGACGAGGTAGTAAAAGTACTTAAAGCCAACGGTTTGGTAGTTTATCCAACCGAAACGGTTTACGGACTGGGAGTGGATGCAACTTCCGAGATGGCTTTGGAGAAGTTATGGAAGTTTAAGGGTGAGCGAGGAAACAAGCCAGTGTTGGTAGCGGTGAGTGGGGTAGCGATGGCGGAAGAGTATGTAATTTTGAGTGATTTGGGTAAGAAAGTGGTGCAGAAATACTGGCCGGGTGCGGTGGCTATTGTAGCCACAAGTAAAAACAAGGTGTCAAAAAAAGCGCAGGGAGAAACTAATACGTTAGGACTGCGAAATCCGGACAGTAAGGATATTTTGGAGATAATTGATATTTTTGGAAAACCAATTACCTCGACGTCGGCCAATGTTTCCGGGGCGATGACAGCGAAAAGTCTGAAAGAGTTTTTGGAAACGGTACCTAAAGAAAAACAAAAATTAATTGATTTATTTATTGACGCGGGAGAGTTACTTCTGCGTCAGCCGTCAACAATTGTGGATACGACAGGGAAGGAAATAAAGATTTTGAGGCAAGGGAGTATTGTGGTGGAGGTATAAAAAAAGCCCCGATGCAAATCGGGGCGTAACACTTAGTGGAAGGGCAATAAAAGGAACCAGAAGAAGATTGGGGTAAAGCCGAAGACCAAAAAACACAAGAACAGGAAGGGGAAAAGATATTTATGAATCAGTTCTTGTTTGGGGGTGGGTCTGTTGACCTTGAGATACCACTTCTCGAAGAAGTAGACACCAGTGAGACAGAGAAAACCGAAGGAAACAGAAATCCAGAACAACAGTGGAGTTAAGACGATCATGCGACCTCCTTTTTAGTGTGCTTGGTGAGATTGTACCCTTGGTTTGGTATTATCGCAATGCGGAGATAAAGAAAAACCCCGATTAGTGTCGGGGTTTAGGTTTTTTTAATTCTTCGTATTCTTCATCGTCGTCATCGTCGTCAAACCCGTCACTGTTTTCCAGGGTGCCAATCGTGTGGTTGGATACGGCAAATGAGGCGTCGGAGTTGTCGTCTTGACGATTGATTATTAACTTACTGGGCTCTGAGGGTTTGTGGGGAATAATGGGAAGAAGATACCCTTCAAAATCAAGAGTTAGATCCCTGACAACTTCTTCGAGGATTTTTTCCCAGATGATGAAGTCAAGGTCATTCCAGATTTTGACAAAGAACAGGTAAGCAAGTCCGTTATCAAGTAAGCCTGTTTTGCATTCCCGACCCTCATACTCGAAGTACAAAACAGCATCAACCTCGGCTACGTTCGGGTTGGAGGGAGAGCTTGTTTCCCGTTTGGTTTCCAGATTTAAGAAACCCAAATTACTGCGAGCGGCTTTTTGAGGGGGAGGGGGAGTAAGCGTCAAACCGAGAGAAGGCAGATAGATCAGTCCGTCGATGTAGTTTGTCGTGTCCAGGTCGATGAAATAGACATTTTGTTTAGCGAGAGAGGAGAGAACTCGAAACTCGACATCGGGTCGACTAACAGTAATGGGGTCGTAGAGTTCGATTGTCGACGGCAGAGACTTCTTACTAAAGAGACCGGAAGCTTTGTCAAGAAAAGAAGCAAGAAAATGGACGGCCATGTTACCTCCTTTTAGATTTTTAGAGTGCTTGTGGTGAATTGTATATTGGTTTTCGAATTAAGCAAGCGCAAAATGTTTAGCGGATGTGATAATCTAGTGTGGAGATGAATAAAAATGACCTAAAACTAAAAAAATACCCAGGTGAGAAGGTAGAAATTAGATTTTTTGATTCCGGACGTAAAGAAGATATGTTGCGACTGAGGAAGATTGTCGATCACCGTGAGGTGCAAGAGATGATGGATAGTGTGGCCGGGATGTCTAAAAAAGATCGTTATGAATGGGCGGATGAAAAAGGAGCTTATGGACGATATTACCTATTTGCGGTGTCGGGCACGGACAAGATTTTTGGAGAAGATCAAGCCAGTGAGATTGGGGAGGTTCAGGGGTTTGTATATCTTTATGCAGGCAGTGAAGAGAAGAAAATCATTAACAGGATCGTGAGAGCGGGTTTAATTAAAAAGAACGAGGTTAATGATAATAAAATTTTTGAGATTAGTTTTGCCAAGCTACCAAAGGCTCCTGGCGGACAGATATCCAGTGCGGTGAGACAAGCCTGTTTAGAGCTAGTATTTGTCTTTTGTTTTATTGACGAGAGTAATATTGGTTCAATGAGGGTAGTAGAGGCATGTGGTTTTGAGAGAAGGGGCCGACATTTTTATGAAGAAGATTCAAAAGAGATGAGCGCCTTGTACGTTTTGGATTACAAAAAGCTTAGAGATATCGAAAAGAAGAAAATTAACGGTTGATTTTAGTCAGGGGAAAATGCTAAGCTGAATTCATGATTGGAATAAAAGATTTGTTGGGAATAAAAAAGAAAGAACGGCAACTAAAAGAGGCAGAACTTCACGAGCAAGAGGTAAAGTCAGAGGAAAAACAGGAGTCAATCACACCTAAAGCACATAAAAAACCAAGACTTCGAGTCGACAAAGAGGCTCTAAAGAATCTTGGTCTTGTGGTAGTGGCATATTCTCACGTTGAAAGAGAGATGTTCCCGACAGAAGAGGCTTATTATGCCGAGGTGGAAGTGGAAGACAGAGCCAAAGAGGTCGCCGAGAGGATTGAGAAAATGGGTGTCCAGGTTAAAACTCTACCTGGTGATCCATATTTCTTGACTAACCTTTTAGTGGATAAGCCTTCGTTAGTTTTGAACCTGGTGGACACCCTAAAAGGGATGGATCGACTGCAGACATCGGTACCAGCAGCTTTGGAGTTGTCCAACTTGCCCTATACCGGTGCCGGTATGGAGGGGATGGTGATCGGAAATAATCGAAATTTGACCAAGAGACTTTTGATGGCCTACGGCATTCCTACTCCGGCGTTTCAGTTCATTCGTAGATCAAACACGGCAATTCGTGATGACTTGGGACTGCCTTTAATTGTCAAGTTAAATGAAAGTGGCGGAAGTGTAGGCATCGATAACCATGCGGTCAAGGAAACGATTAAGGACGCTCAGAGGAAGGTGAATAAGATGGTGTCGACGTATAAGATCCCGGTTATTGTGGAACAATTTATTGATGGACCGGAGGTAACAGTGGTGGTATTTGATGACGGGGCAAAAAAGAGTGTTTTTATGGGCCAAAAAGTATTTAGGAAAAAGACGGACGGAAAGCATTATTTCACCAGCTTTGAGTCTTACGATGATATCAAAGCCTATACCTACAAAAGTGTGGAAGAACCTTTGGCCAGTAAAATTTCTCAACTGGCAATTCGTGCCTTCCGTGGCTTGCAACACAAGGACTATGCTAAGTTTGATGTGCGTGTGGATTCCGAGACAAATATTCCATATTTCACCGACTCAAATCCGAACACAGCCTTTGGTCCGGATATGGGCTTGCCATTTACCGAGGTGCTCGCGATGTATGGAATCAGTTTTGATGAGGTCTTGGCCAGTTTACTGTCGAAATACGCCAGAACAATCTAGTCAGATCGGGTAGGGGACGATTGTTTGGTAAAATCAGGGTTATGGAGAATCGCGACAAAAAGTATTTTATGAAGGATGGAAAGGGTTATGTAGTCCGCTTTTTTGAGTGTGAAGACAGTCGTGACTTGCGGGATCTGATCCAGATAGTGGAGAGTTCCGAGGTGCAAAGATGGATGGACAATGTCGATAACCTGAATATTTGGAATTACCAAAAGTGGATGGACGAAAAAGGTGAGGGAAATACATTTTTGTTTGCCATTGCCGACTTGCCGGAAGAGGTGGCTAATCGTCGGGTTCACGGCTTTATTTATTTTTATCCATCAAAGATAGTTCAGGGGAGGTTGGAAATGAGCTATGCTAAGCGTCCTGGAGCACCGGCTGGTTTGATTACTCCAGCAATAGAAATTGGTTGCAAGCTAGTATTTGAATACCTCCAGGAGAAGAAACCGTGGATGATGGATGGTTTGAAAGTGTTGGCGGAGATTGAAAGCGGAAATATTCCCTCAATCAAGGTGGCCGAGAAGGCAGGATTCAAGATGATTAGAGGTTTTGATTTGGAAAATAACGGTTTGTGGGAGAGAGATCTGGTAATGGACAAGGAAGTGGTAGTGGAAGAGGTGCTGGAGAAAAAAATGACAATCGATAGTTTACCGAGAGTTCGTCAAGAGAACCCGGCTTTTTGTGGTCCAGCTACTTTGCAAATCTTGTTGTCGCATTACGGTATTGAGACCAGTCAGGATAAGCTGGTCGAGTCGGCAACGACAAGAGAATTAGCCTTAAAAAACGGGATGTCGATCGAGCTCTTGGCCACGGCAGTGAAAAATTCTTATCCCGGGATGCGTCTTTGGGCGAAACGAGATGCCAGCCTGTTTGACATCGAGCAGATGGTACGTGTTTACAACTATCCGGTGGGTGTTGATTGGCAGGGAATTTTTGGGAGTGATTCGTATGAGGACTATCCGGACGAGGAAGGGGAAGAGATGGAAGATGAAGAGGAAATGTGCAAAGGTGACAGCGGACATTACTGCGTGGTTACGGATGTGGATAGGGCAAACGATAGTATCCGAATGATGGACCCATACGGTCATTATCACGCGGAAGATCGAGTTTATATGATTCAGCAGTTCTTGAATCGTTGGTGGGATGACAGGGTAGATAAGCTGCCAGATGGCAGCAAAAAGTATGTTTATGAAAAAAGATTAATGTTTGTGGTGGTACCGAAAAACGTGCGTATACCGGAGGCGTTGGGGATGACGGAGCTTTGATGAATTAGTGGAGTTTTGTATATACTGGAGGTAGTATGTTTGACGACAGGGTAGATGCTGGTAAAAGATTGGCCTTGAGCTTGGTAAAGTTTCAAAAAGAAGACTGTGTTTTAGTGGCGATCCCTCGTGGCGGAGTGATTTTGGCGGAGGTAATTGCCCGTGAGTTAAAGTTTCCCTTGGGGCTTGTATTGGTGCGGAAGATCGGACATCCTTATAACAGGGAGTATGCGGTCTGTGCGGTTTCCAAGAGCGGGTTACGGTGTACGGAGGAGGAAAAGAACCGACTTGATCAAAATTGGTTAAAGAAAGAGGTGGAGAGAGAAAAACAGGAGATTGAAAGGAGAGAGAAGCTGTATCTTCGGGGAAGGAAAGATCTGAGTGTTAAAGGGAAAACGGTAATTTTGGTTGATGATGGAGTGGCCACGGGATTGACTTACTTGATGGCCATTGAAGAACTGCGAAGTAAAAACCCACATAAAATCATTGCAGCTTTGCCAATGATGCCAGCGGAGTTTGAAGAAAAACTTAAAGGAGTGGTGGAGGAGATAGTTTGTTTGAATATCGATAAGGATTATCGAGGAGCAGTAGGGGCATATTATAGAAACTTTCCTCAGGTAACGGACGAAGAGGTGATACGGGCAATAGCTTTGGAGAGGAGCGGAGAGATGTCGAGAATATAGACTTTAGGGGGAAGTTTTTCGATTGGTTCTTGAGAGTTAGTGATGAGGATTTTCTTAAAAAGTGATGTAGAAGTTAGTAGATTGATACCTTTACTCTGATAGATGCAGTGAGTGACGGCGACGTAGAGATCTTTGGCTCCTCTAGATCGTAGAAGATTGGCGGCGGCGAGAAGAGTACCACCCGTTTGAATCATGTCATCTACCAGAATGACATTTTTATTGTTAACGTCGCCTGTAATTTTTAAAGAGACAGCGCTTTGGACGGAGGGACGATATTTTTCGATGACAACGATGTCTTTGATCCCCATAGCTTTGGCAAAAAGTTTGGCACGATTCAAACCACCGAGATCCGGAGTGGCAATGGTCAAGTTGGGAATACTCAATGATTGATAGATGTCAGCCATGAGAGGTAGAGCAGAGAGATGGGTGATGGGGATGGTAAAGTGTCTTTTGTTTAGTTCGCTATGAAGATCAAGGCAGATGACTTTGGAAGCACCAGCCTGTTTGAGGAAACCAGCAAACAGTCTGGAGTTTATAGGTTGTAGGGGTTTGTCACGGTCTGACCGAAACTATGGATTTAGCACCGTTGAGCTTGAGGGTGTTGACGATGGTAAACATGGAGAGGAGGTTGTCGGCGGGAGGTCCGGTATGTCCAAGGACAAAACAGCGCTTGCCCTTGACCGGTTCGTCGAGATAGAACATGACTTCGCCATCAATAAAGTGACCAAAGCGATACCTCCCTTGGCGTAGAAGGGGAACGGTAGCAATGATGTTTTGAGCCAGATTTGAATCGTCTGAGGAGGTGAAGAATAAGGACTCGATCATACCTAAATCCTAGCAGAAAAGTAATATTAATTACAGTTTTGATTCCTTCGTAACCATAATAAACAAAAAAATTCTTCGCATATCATGCATTGGCATATACTTTCTGGAAACCTTTATTGCTCCTCAACCAGTAATTGCTTTCAATATATTGAAAAGTTAAAATTACGTTATGACCGAAAGACTTGCCGAAAGGATAAATGAAATCGCTTCGGAACATCCAGCTTCGCCCGTTGCCTCAGAATATATAAGTAGAGCTAAAGAGGGTGAACTAACCAGAGACGAAAATCCACACTCTCATTTTTGTGTTTGTTTTGCAGGTTTTGACCGCGAAGCAGGAAAAGTTTTTGTTGGACACCACAAGAAGTCAGGTCTTTGGCTTTTTAATGGTGGTCATATAGATAAAGGGGAGATTCCTGAAGAAGCTCTGGAAAGAGAAATGGGTGAAGAGTGGGGTGTCGTAAAGGTGGATTTACAAAGTATTGGTAAGCCAAAATTGCTGACAATAAATCCAATTCAACACCCGACAATAAAATGTAAGCAACATTTTGATATTTGGTATTTTATTCCTCTCTCGGAGGTGGATTTTAAACCTGACCAAGCTTTATTAGATACGGAGTTTTATACAACTGGCTGGAAAAGTATAGAAGATGCTAAAGCTTTGATTATCGACTTGGCCACTCTTAAAGGAATCTCAGAATTTGAAAAGATTTTTAGTAAGAAATAGCTTCAATGTTCAGTATTCCCTCAGGGTCTAGGATAGTCTGATATAGTTTTTTGAGGCTAAATAATTTGCAGGGGTGGAAGGAATCGGACCTTCATCACAGGTTTTGGAGACCCGGATTCTACCATTGAACTACACCCCTAGGGTTATACGTATTTTAGCAGATTGAGCATAAAAAACCCGCCGATTGGCGGGTTTGTGTCTAGTGCTTTGTTTCAGTCATTTTGTATATTTCACCTTCAATGTCCATGATAGCGATTTGAAGATTATCGTCAATTGACCCGTCGGTGTTGGTAAATTTGTTTTTGACAAATATCATGAGATGGTTTTTATTGGAATATTCTTGAGTGGGTTCAACCACTTGAAAGTCAGGTTTTACAACAAGACCGTCAGCCTTGTTATTCAAACGATTGTTGTAGATTGTTTCCCATGCTTCTCGTAGAAAACCGTGACTTTTATCAAAGTTGAAACTGCCATTGGTGGCGAGATCAATTTTTTCGATAGCAGCCGTTAGAAGACATATTTCTGGGGTGAGTTGAATTATTTGGTAGGACTTTCCTTCTGATATACCCTCAGCAATGACTGTAGATAGGCCGTTTAAAGTAGGGTTGAGGAGAGTAAAATTCTCCTTGTTTTGGTAATCAATCGCTGTTCGTATCCCTGCGTATCCTCCGGCTTTGGTTGTGTACTCAAAGACAACGTAATATGACATGATTTTCTCCTTTGAAATTTAAGGTTCTTTGGTGTGGATTATACACCTTAGATACAAAAACCCGCCGATTGGCGGATTTGAATGAATTATTTCGGAACAGTGGCCGTTACGACTAGATCGTGGGTATAAATGACGTCCTTTCCGGACAGACTCGGATTTCGCCTCGCATTGGTCCGGGGTTTCCTTGGCACTAAAAACCCCGCTGAGGCGGGGTTTGTAAGCTAGTTATTTTCTTCATTCCAGATGGTAATTTGATTTTCAAGGGCGACAGCCATGATTTCCTTACCTAAAGCCAAAATGGCTTCTTTGAGATCGACGATGGTTCCGTCCGGAAGGACATCAAAAAGAGTGTTCATCTTGCGAAAGATGAGATATTTCCCCGTATTGCCCGAGTGGACATCGACAAAAACATCAAGATAGTTTCCTGTCGGAGTAATACCGGCTTTTTCTTTGAGTTTTCGATCTTCGATGATTTGTTCGTAGGCGTCGAACAGGAAGGAGATAACGTTTTTAGTTTCTTTATCAATCCTGTTGAACTGACCGAAGATATCATCGACGGTGGTGGTTAGTCGACAGATTTCCGGCGTGAGGGCCATTAAGTTCAGAGCCTCATCGTGAGTAATTCCTTCTGCGATGATCCGCTTGTTGGGGTTTTTTCGGTATTCTTTTACACTATCTTTTCGTCGAGACACGGATTTACTTTCTAGATTATCCCGACCTCGAATACCCGAATGACCGCTTGTTCGGTCCAAGTTTTCGTAGCATATCCAGTATGACATCGCTGCCTCCCCATTAAATTCAAAGTACAGAACTTAGTTCAGATGATGGATTATATATCAGTTTGATGCAGTGGTGCAAAAAATTACCTAATAAATAGGGAAGAGTTGAAAACAAGAGAAGAAGGATTACTTTAATTTGGAAACCTCTTTATGGTCGGTATGCTCACGACAGGTACGGCAGTACTTGC
>Ga0075856_115_pt1 | contig 25021 bp, 36 predicted proteins | sample RifGroF2_FD_67958 | JGI IMG/M metagenome (GOLD analysis project Ga0075856, IMG submission 67958) | Microgenomates (Collierbacteria) bacterium GW2011_GWF2_42_51 | reverse complement strand
CCTTAAAGCAACATCAGCAATATCTTTTGGAACTGTTTTATGGGGTCTTATTTCCATAAGCTTGCTAACATGGATAACGACTTATGCGACTATTAGGCTATATAACAAATGGTTGGGAAAATAAGTTTGTTTAAGATAGATCAGTTATGAACGAAGTGAATAAATTTAAGACGAGTGCTGTTTTGGTATGTCCAAAGTGTGGAAAATCACAAAAGGTGGAGATGCCGATTGATGCTTGTCAGTACTTCTATAAGTGCATACGTTGTGGTGAGATGTTAAGGCCGAAGACGGGTGACTGCTGTGTTTTCTGCTCATATGCCGACATAAAGTGCCCTTCGAAACAGCTAGAAGCACGGATGAGTGGTAAGAAGTGAAACTCTCGCAAAAGAAAATTCGAAAGCCGGTTACCGTCGTTTTTAAAACTTAGAAAGTAGAGGCCTCGGTGTTTAATTGATTTAGTCCGGAGTCGACACCGTCAATATTAATGACGTTAAGCTGGTCTTGGGCTTGATCTAGGTCATTTGGGTTCTCGATGTTTTCGGTGGTGAGAAGATTATTATCGATGGTTTTTTGAGTCTTGAGCGAGATTATAAATAAGCCTACGATGACAGCGAAGAGGATAAGTAGAATGAGTTTAGTGTTGTACTTCATCTTGATTTGGTTAGGAGTGACGGTAACTGTAGGGGTAGCCTCGATTTCTTTAGAGACGGTTCTAACGGCGACAATGAGATTCACGATGGAAGTGCGATAGTTTTTAAGAGCTGTTTTGACTGCCCGCATATTTATTTGATACTGGTTCATAAGAGTTTTTGGGTCTCCTCCTGAAGTACAGCTGAAAGTGTCTATGGCGGTGTTGGCTTTACTGAGTTCTGTTTGGATGAGTGCTTTCTTAGCGGCGATATCACTAATCAGGATGTCGTAGTCGGGAGCTGTATTACCGGAGGGAAGAACGGTATCTGTGTAGTAAGTCTTGACCTTTTCGGCGATACGGTCGAAAGTCGTTTCCATGTTGGCGGTCAACTTAGTTAACTGTGTCATGCGAGTTTTGACGCCCGACTCTCTGACTTGGCAGGAGTTTATTTTGGCGGTGGTGACGAGGGCTTGGGGGGATGGGGTTCTACGATTAACGCCGTTTTCCTTACCTCTTTCTGTTTGAGCCAATGCTGGTGAGGCGAGGAGAGCAAAAAACAGGGAAACGATAACAAATTTTAGAGAAAAACTGATTTTGGTCATACAATTATCATAGAAGAAATTTAAACGGGCGTCAAATAGTTAGAACAGTTACAGTATGGTGAGTGTTTGAAGACAGACTATAAATTGGAAATAGACTGGATGACGTAGATAAAGAAACCATTTTGGGGGTAATAGATGGACTGAGCGATGGTACTCTGGTCAAGTTTACCCAGATTTTCTTCAAGAGTACCAATGTTGAAGTTTGTGAGACAGGTGTCGGATAGGGGAAAGTTCCGTTTGGGATCGAGGGGGTAGTGATAGGCTACTAGAAGATAGGATTCCATGACATTGGGACAAGATTCTTTGTCTAGGGGATAGATGGACAGACCGTTTGTTTTTAGAACCTTATTGTTTGAGTAATCGATGATGGATAGCTGATCATACGACTCGAGATCAAAGATAGATTTAACCGAGTATTGTTGGGCAAATTTAACTATCTTGTTTAAATCAACAGCACTTTGGCGATGGAGATAAATATACTTACCAGAAGTCATAAAAATTGTCAGGATGTAGGCGATGAGGATGACTCCCAGAGTGATGTTTATGAGCCTTGGATTTTTAAATTTTGAGATAATTACCAATCCTAGTCTATGCAGACCCATGCCAAAAAAAACAAAAATAAACGGGGCGAAGATGAGAATGTGGCGAACGCCCCCTAGAGGAATTATTTTAAAGATGGATAAGCCGGCGAAAACCATCAAGATATAAACAAAGATTAGCCAGAGTTTTCGATTCTTATAAACTAAGTCTATTAAACCTACGATAACCAGAAGTAAAAAGGGAATGGATAAAAGGTTGTGACCGAGTGGTCGGTAAAGATCCAGGGTGTAGGCAAAATTGAACAAATACGAAATTGTGTCGTAGATCACTTTAAAGATATCTGCTGGTCCATTGATATAGTAGGAGCCTTCAAAATATTGTCGGATATATGTTTCAGCGCCACCAAGTCTCCAGTAAGTTAAGGCTAGGTAAGGAAGGCTTCCCAACAGAGCATAAAGACAGAGCGAGATTAATTTTTTGATGGCCAGTTTGTTTTTAATGACTTGGTGGAGAAAATACATTAAAAGAGTTCCGAGAAGAATAAAAAAGACAATGACGCTCATGTAATTAACTAAAAACAGCGGAGTAGATATTAAACCAAAAAGGAGAACTCTTTTATTGAGTTCACCAAGATTGTTGAGTGACCGTATTTCCCGCCAAAGACTTAAAAATATGCCAAATTGAACAATACTAGAAAAAAAATAATAAATACTGGGTTGGATTGATTGGCTATAGAGAATAAAGGGGATAGAGAAACAGATAGTAATCAAGATTAAGAATTGGATTGATTGGTTTGAGAAGATCTTCGATAAGACATACTTTTTAAATAAAATGATTGACAGTATCGAAATTAGGAAGTCCGGTAGGCGTAACAATAAGATGTCTGGACCAAAGAAATTAATGAGAATTCTAGATAACAATGTCGGGAAAAATGGTCCGGTTACAGCGTTGGTGGTGTGGTTTAAGACTTCTCCAAATAAATTTGGCCAAGGGATTTTATTAATGCCACCGATGGTGGCGGTATCGTCGAACCAGATATATCCAGATTTAAGATTTATCAGACGTAAAGCAATAAATACCAATAAAAAAAGAACGAACCACTGGGCTTTTATAAAGACCTTAATATTTTTTGCAAATGTTATCACTATTTAATCTTACTATTTTTCTACTACGGGGGGATGCTAGTTTTTGAGGATGAGATTTTTGTATAAAAAGTCAGCAATCATTTGACTAATGAGATTAATGCCTTCGCCAGATGGATGATAAGGACTGTGAAGTTGTAATCAAATTTACATTTATGTTAGGATTGTTTTGCGATGGTCAAGATACTTAAAAAAAACCGGTCTGTTTGGTTATTTGTGGTTGGAGGAACCGTGTTGTTGATAGCCCTGGGATTTATTTTTTATGGAGACACAAAAAAGAAATGTTGATTTGGAACAACAGATTGTAAAAAACAACGAAACAATTTTAAATATTCAAGCAGAAATTGAGAGGTTAAATAACGAAGATTTACGAAAGGCAAATACGGAGGTTAAGAAACAGATGGCTGATTTGAAACTTAGTTTTAATGCGGCGGTAGAAGCATATGAACAGATATTGTATCTTCAGGATCGCGGAGCAAAAACCACCACACAACTAAGTAAATTTTCTTCGATTCTTGATTTTTTAGCGAAGAATGATCTTCAAAATGCCCTAAAAACAACCAAAGAGTTGGTGGCAGAGATTGATAAAGAGAAAGCGAGGCTGGCTTCTTTGGCGGCGGCTCCGATACCGGCAAATGTACCGGAGATTGTTGAGGCACCGGCATCCGGATACCGGAGACAGAAAGTTACGGTGGATGGTGTCTCTTTCTTGGTGGATGTGGTGTCGGCGGATCTGGGTAGCACAAAAGTGATTGTAGATACAGCGTCCGACGGAACTTGTGCCAATGACTGCCCCGTGCTGCCTTTGGCAACATATGTCAGTAGAAGTGGTGCTTATGCCGGAGTAAATGGGACCTATTTTTGCCCAGAAACTTACCCTTCTTGTGTGAGCAAAAAAAATTCCTTTGATGTTTTGGTGATGAATAAAAATAAAGTGTATTTCAATTCCGAGAATAACGTGTATAGCACAGTACCGGTGGCTATATTTTCCGGTAGTTCGGCCAGGTTTATTGGTCAGACTTCCAGCTGGGGAAGAGATACCGGAGTGGACAGCGTAATTGCCAATAGACCACTATTAGTTTTAGACGGAAATATTATGTTTGGAAGCGGTGGAGAGGAAAAGGAAGCAAGTAGGGGGAATCGAAGTTTCTTGGGGGCGACGGGCAGTACCGGATATATTGGGGTGGTACATAGTGCGTCTGTGGCGGAGTCGGCAAAGGTGTTGCAAGCGATGGGAATTAAAAATGCAATCAATTTGGATGATGGTGGATCAACGGCTTTGTGGAGCGGGGGATATAAGGTGGGTCCCGGTAGAAATTTGCCAAATGTGGTTTTGTTTGTGAAGAAATAAATTGTTGCTATACTTAGTATTGTAATATTATTAACATATTGTAAGATAAAAAATAAATGGCAGAAATAATTAAGGAAACAATCGTGACAGAAGAGAGTAGCAGAAACCCGGTTGTAATTACTCCAGTTAAAGTTCAAGCAACCGATTCTCAGACGGTGGAGTATTTAATCTACTTCTTTTTCGGAGCAATAGAAATACTACTGGCCTTTCGCTTGGTGCTCAAATTGATGGGGGCAAGTCTTTCGAGTGCCTTTGTGAATTTTATTTATAGTGTTACAGGGATTTTTATCTTACCCTTTGAGGGAATATTCCGTAGGGGATTTGCCCAAGGGCTGGAAACAACGTCGGTAATTGAACCATCCACGGTGGTGGCGGTTATTGTTTACGTTATTTTAGCTTGGGGAATAGTTAAATTAGTACGGATTTTCTCAGGTGAAAAACAACCTGAGGAATAGCTCAGAAAGGAGGTAAAAATGGACATAATTTGGTTTATCGTAATATTGTTGATAGTTGGGTGGTTTCTTGGTTTTAGCGTATTTGCTGTCGGGGGAAGTTTGATTCATAGTTTGTTGGTTATTGCCTTGATAGTGATTGTTTACAGGTTGATAACCGGGCAGAGAATTTGAATGGGAAATGACGACTACTGATGCTAAACTTGAGAGATGATAAAGGAGTGTTCTTTGGTGCAGGTAGATAATATGGAGGAGTACAGTGGAGTGCAGATAACGAGAGAGCAAAGGAGTTTGTATGTGTTTCTCAGAAAGATGACTCAGGAGGTTGAGGTAATGCCCAGTTTTGTACCGGAGTTACTGGCTACTTTGCCGGTGTGGACACTAAGTGATCAAAGATTGTTGGCTGAGGTACTCAAAGCGGTGGATGAAAACAGTCTTAACTTATTTATGTCGGCATACCCAGCTGTTTTTAAAGGATAAAGAAAGCGGGGGGGTGGCGTAAACTTAGCTGAGCGGAATGGGGAAGAAAATTATAGAATGAAAGAGATGTTTGATTTATCTTTAGTGTTTGCTTTATTACCATTTGTGTTGTTTTTGAGCCTTTTGTTTTTTAAGAAGCTAACTTTGCTGCGGATTTCTTTATTGGCGCTGGTGGTGGTGACGATAATTCAAGTAACCTATTGGAAAATAATTCCGTTGTACTTGTTAAACTCGGTCGTAAAAGGATTCTTTGTGGCGTTTGATATATTTTTAATTGTTTTTGGGGCGGTGTTTTTCCTGGAAATTTTGAAGAAGGGAAAAGTAATTGAAAATATTAGTTTGTATCTGGAGTCAATATCAAAGGATTATCGGATTCAAGTGGTTCTTTTGGCCTGGTTTTTGATAAATTTTTTGGAAGGAATGGCCGGTTTTGGAACTCCAGGAGCAGTTGTAGCGCCAGTGTTAGTAAGTATAGGGTTGTCTCCTTTGACGGCAGTGATAATTTCATTGTTGGGAAATAGCAGCGCCGGAGCATTTGGTGCTGTGGGAACACCGATAAGAGTGGGTTTTGCAGGCTTGGATGTGACTGGCGTGCCATGGTTTACGGTTTTGTTTAACAGTGTTGGCATTTTTATGCCGGTGTTTATGATCTGGGTAATGGCAAAAAACCAAAAGCAAAAATGGACTCATTTTGTGGAGGTGCTACCGTTTGCCTTATGGTCCGGTTTTCTTTTTGTAATTTCGTCAGTAATAGTGGTGGGTATTGGTCAGGAGTTTGTATCAATTATTGGATCTTTACTAGCAATTGTGTTGGTAGTAATTTCTCTCAAATTAAAGATATTTGTACCGAAAAATGAGAGAAGTTTAATCGCACATTCGGTCAGGAAAATGAGTTTGCCTTTGTACAAAGTGGTGTTGCCGTATTTAGCAGTATTTGCGTTGTTGGTTTTGGGAAAGCTTGTGTTAAAGTCTTTCCAAATTAACTTTCCATGGGGATATCAGCATGTCTTTAATTTGTTTAATCCGGGAGTAATTTTTGTAGTGGTGGGAGTTCCTTTAGCCTTGGTATGGGGAAAGAAAAAGCTACTGACCGAAAGTAGTAAAAAAGCAGTTTTAAGTACGATTGATCCTTTTTTGGTTATCTTGTCAATGTCGACAATGATTCAGTTAATGGTTAATTCCGGAAACAATATTTCCGGACTGCCACCGGTGTTGAGTGTGTTGACGAAAAACTTAAATGGAAGTATTCTGCCTTTCGTGGCGCCATTTATTGGAGCTTTTGGCTCGTTTCTTACCGGAAGTATTACCATTTCAAATATTTTGTTCGGAAATATCTTGTCTCAGGCGAGCGTACTTTATCACATTAGTGTAGCTAAAATACTGGCTTTGGAAATATCCGGAGCGGCTATTGGAAACTCTATGGCAATCGCTGATATTATGGCGGCTGAGGCCGTGGTGGGAATGAAAAACAAAACGAGAAGCGTGTTGCGTGGGGTGATTGGGGCGGTTTTGGTGTGCCTTAGCGTTTTGGGAGTAATTGGTTTGCTGGTAGTCAGGTGAATAAACTAGTTGTTGTGTTTGATGTGTAAGATTTGTTATAGTTTAGGTAGATGGAAATTGAGATACCGATCCAAAGTATATTGTTGAAAGCAAGTTTGGAAATTCCAAGTGAAGCATATGGTTTGATTATTTTTGCTCATGGTACCGGAAGTGGAAGGATGAGCCCGAGAAACGTATTCGTGGCCGAGCAATTAAATAGGGGGAATTTAGCAACATTACTGTTTGATCTTTTAACAGAAGATGAGGAAAAAGAGGCTGATAATAGATTTAATATTGATCTTCTGACAGAGAGACTGATTGCAGTGACCAGGTGGTGTATGGAAAACGAAAAAACAAATGGACTTAAAATTGGATATTTTGGAGCAAGCACGGGAAGTGCCGCGGCTTTGTCGGCGGCGGCATTTTGGGGGACAAAGATAAGGGCCGTAGTTTCCAGGGGAGGAAGGCCGGACCTGGCAATGGATGAACTTGATCTGATTGAAGCTCCGGTTTTGTTAATTGTGGGGAGTGAGGACAAAAAAGTGATTGAATTAAACCGGAAGGCTTATGTAAAAATTGGGTGTGCGAAGAAGGTAGAGATTGTAGCTGGAGCAACACATTTATTTGAGGAGGAGGGAGCTTTGGAGAAAGTGGCTGAGTTGGCAGAAAATTGGTTTAAGAAATTTTTATTTGATGAGAGCGTGAAGGAGAGAGTAGCCTCCATAAGCCAAGAGGATCGAACCAAGGAGATTACTAAGGAAAGCGGTCCAGAGATAGCGAATGATAGGGACGCGGTAAAAACCACCGGTGAGTGAGACAATTTTGCCACCGAACTGAGGGATAAAGCGGCCAAAGAGAAGAAACCAAACTGAGTTGGCAGGGAAACGACCGAGACCAAGTGGAAGCTTACCCTTTATTTTTTCAAAATTGGCGACTTCGCCCAGACCACGACCTAAATAGTACTCGATAACGGAGGCAAGGTTGTTACCCATCCAGGAAACCAAGATACCAATCCATGGTCCAAAAATAGCACCGTTTAGGATAACGATGGGATCTGTAGGAATGGGGGTTGCTGAAAGAATACCCATGAGAAGAATTGAAAGAAGGGGTCCGGTGAGACCGGTGGCGGGAATTATCTTCTCGATGTTCTTGATATCGTTACGAAAGATAATGATGAGAGCTATGGGAAGACCAAAGGTTAAGATGCCAATAACGATGTTGCGGACAATTTTATAATTGATTTTTTTCATCAACAATTAATTATATATTTGTTATTTTCACCTTGGAGAAAGATTTGGAGGGCGCTGGTTTTGATACTGAACGTAATCATGTTAAGATTATTTATTAGAAACGTTGAAGGGTGGAGGTACCTATTTTATATGAGTAGATACTCTTGTAAATGTCCTGCCCCCGGATGCGATTTTATACTGAAGGTGACAGCTAACGACTGGGAAGGGGCGTTTAAAAAAAGTTTGCGGGAAGGGGGTCTGCATATTGTGGAAAATCACCCCGACTTTCCCGATTTTGAGGACAGAGAGGGAAAGGCTCGTGAGTATGCCCTGGAGAACTTGAAGAAAATATAGGGGGATATTTGGGTATTTTTAGTAAGGTGGTTTTGTGCAATAATGAGTTAGTTAACAATTTCAAAAGACATGAAAAGTCCTGCCAGAAAAAAGAAGATTAAAAGAGGAATACTTGCTGCCATAGGAGCTACCGTTATTGGTGTTGCTGTCGGAGTGGTTGCGGTTTTTCTTTCAAAAAAAGAGAATAGAACGGCTGTTAGAAATACTGTAAATAAAACAGTGAGAAAAGGAAAGGCTCAAGCTGCCAAAGTTAAAAGGACTGTAGTCGCGGCAAAGAAAAAAGTAGTTAAGAAGGTAGTCAAAAGATAAAAGTCGACTTGATATGAAAAATTTGGGACTCTAATTGAGCCCCATTTTTTTTGAGTTTGTCTTTCGTAGTTTTGTTTATCGTGTTATGATAAGTAATAAATGACACAAAACGTGGGTGAAATGGATAGGCTGATAAGGGCAGTGACGGGAGTAATATTAATATTGGCGGGATATAGTGTGGGTGAGGGAGTTTGGCAGATAGTATGGTATGTTTTGGGGGGGATACTGATAATAAATGCACTAACAGGCTTTTGTTTAATTTACAAGTTGTTGGGTATATCTACGAGGAAAAGATAAAGTAAGTGACTTAAGGGTTGAGCAGCCAGAGAACGATGAAGGCAAAAACTATCCGATAAATAGCGAAAACGGTAAAATTGTGTTTGGCAACGAAAGAGGTAAAGGATCTGACGGCCAGAATGGAAGCAAGGAAGGAGAAGAGAGAACCGAGGGCGAGGAGAAAAAATTCCCGGGAGGTAAAAGAAAAACCTGTTTTGAGTAAGTCATAGCCACTGGCGGCAATCATCGTGGGAATGGCCAGGAGAAAGGAGAACTCGACAGCTTCAACTCGAGAGAGACTGGAAAAGAGACCACCAATAATGGAGGCGGCGGAACGAGAGACCCCGGGAATCATAGATAAAGACTGAAAGAGACCAACAGAGAGAAGACTTCGAGAGTTTAACTCAGAGATTTTTTTTGAGCCGAGAGCGAGTTTAGGAAGACGATCAATGATAAGCAAAATGAAACCACCAATGAGGAGAGCAAGAACGGTGACAAAAACGTTGTCTAGAAGGAAACCCTTGACGTATTTATAGAAAATTAAACCAAGAACGCCTGTGGGTATAAAAGCAACAATTAGTTGTCGCCAGAGATGTCGTGAGCCAATAATTTTTTTCCAGTAAAGGACAACGACTGCAAGGATAGCCGAGAGTTGGATAAAAATATCGAAACTTTTGGTGAACTCCGTGGTGGTAATTCCGAGAAGTTTTTGAGTGAGTATTAAGTGTCCGGTACTGGAAACGGGAAGGAACTCGGTAAGGCCCTCAACAACGGCGAGAATGATTGTTTGTAGATTGGTCACTTGCTTATTATATCTAGAGTTTTTTAAAAAGAAGAAAAAGGTAGGTCTGGTACTGGGAAGTGGTGGGGCAAGGGGTTTAGCCCATATCGGAGTAATTAAAACTTTATTGAAAAATAAGGTGCCGATAGATTTTATTGTGGGCTCAAGTTCGGGAGCTTTGGTTGGGGGACTATTCGCGTCATGGGGAAGAATTGATGATTTGGAAAAAATGGTTAGAGGGGTTACCTACAAAGATTTAGCCAAAGTGTTGGTTGATCCAACCTGGAAGGGGGGTTTAATTAAGGGAGGGAAAACCTTGGAGTTTTTGAGAAAATTATTCAAAGGCGAAAGAATTGAAGATTTGAAAATACCATTTGCGGCGGTGGCTACGGATGTGGGTACGGCGGAAACAGTAATCTTTTCTAAAGGAGGTTTGGCGGAAGCAATTCGAGCCAGTGTCTCAGTGCCACTGGTTTATTCGCCGGTCTTGACCGGCGGACGATTATTGGTGGATGGAGGAGTATCCTCTCCGGTACCTGTGGAAGTAGCTAAAAATATGGGAGCGGAAATAATAATTGCCGTGAATCTGGATGGAGTGTATTTTTCAGCAGGCAACCACGACGGAAGTTTGTCGAGTTCGACAATTGATATCTTGAAGGATAGTTATTTTGCGTTGAGATACAACTTGGCCAAAAAGGAAGTTAGAGGTGCAGATGTAGTGATAGAGCCGGCAATGGAATATATTGAGGATTTTGATTTTATCAGAGGAAAAGAAGCCATTGAAGTTGGTGAAAAAGCGACCGAAAAGATGATGGGAAGAATTAAGGAGTTACTCTGATACTTGGGCCAGCTTCTTTAACTTCTCAAGATCATTGACCACGAACTGTGTCCGTTTGGTGGAAATGACACCCATCTTTTGGAGTTTGCTCATTTGAACACTAGTGGTTTCACGAGTAAGTCCAATGATGCTAGCGATGATCCTGTGGGTGGCCGGGAAATTGATAACAAGTTTACCGTTTTTAAGGTCACCATGATCATGAGTGAGTTGCAAGAGAATTGAGGCGACTTTGTTTTGGGCACAACCACAGATAATGTTACCCTGATTAACAAAATAGTTCATAAGGGAGCTGAAAAATAACTCCATAATGGAGGAGAGATTTATATTTTTGTCTTTATCAACGAATTTCTGGAACTCCGAGAAGGGGATAATATTTACTTCTACAGGGGTAAGGGCTTCAAAGAAAAAATCGTTTCGGTGTTGAGTGGTGAAGTGCATGATGGAGAAATAGAATAAGGGCTTGAAAAGATTAATGATGTTATTGCCCTTGGGAGTAACAGTATAGGCCCTAACAAAACCACTTTTAATGAAGTAAATATTTTCAAATTTGTCTCCCGGTTTAAGAATTACTTGGCCCTTGGTAAATTTTTTCGTGGGGAACTGGGAAAAGAATTTTTTGATTTTGATAAAGTTTGCTTTGGTCATACGTGGCAATTATACCCTAAAAATATTTTAAGGCAACAGTCTTAGATAATGAGCTATTAAGATGGAGGAGCCTTTCCGTAAACAATAATCTGGGTGCCTGGATTGTCAGAGGTTGAGCGCACGGATTTATTTCCTTGGGGAATTTGAGGATCAGACCACTCATAGATTAGAGCAGCCTCAGAAGTTTTCATATTGACACAACCATGAGACATGGGGTGGCCAAAGTTATCATGCCAGTAAGTGCCATGAAGAGAGAAACCACGAGAAGCAGCAACTTCATCATTACTATAAAACATGACATAGGGAACATTAGGAAGGTAGTAATAGGTACGTAAGGCGGTAGAACCACCACTCATCTTGGTGTAGCGAAACTTACCCCAGATATTAAAAACTCCAGTTGGTGTTTTGCCCCATTTACCGGTAGATACCAGAAAAGTGTAAATGAGATTTTCACCTTCATAGGCATAGAGGGTTTGGTTAGTGAGGTCGACGTAGATCTTTTTGTCGACGTTCGAATCGCCAAGGACCTTTTGGGAGACAGGAATCTGGGCAAGGTCTTTGGGAACCAAAAGGGGTGAGTTGAGAAAGACGGCGGTGGTTTCTTGGAAATCAAAATCTTCTTGGGGCTGAAAACGATTTCTAGGAAGGAGATTGATACCCAAAAAAAGACTTATGGAGATAACAGTGATACAGATAATCCAGGTTTTAAACACTGTAACAAGTTTAACAAATAATTAAAAAAATGTGTAGAATTAATTATGGCAAAACAAAATAATGGGGGAGGGGTTATCAAACAGATAGAGGTGAAGTTGGAAGACATTTTTGTTAAAAAACTTCCTGCTTTACCGAAAGGCATAAAAGAAATAATCGTTAATTTTGGTCCTTGGATTGCGCTTGTGGCATTGATTCTAAGCCTACCGGCTTTGCTCGGGGTCCTTGGACTTTCGGCTTGGATGATGCCCGGCTGGGGTTATTCATATCGTTTGGGATATAACATAGCATGGTGGATCTCGATTGCTAGTATGGTGCTGATGGCTTTGGCCTTACCTGGCTTGTTCAAAAGAAAAATTTCGGCTTGGAGACTGATGTTTTATTCAGCCTTGATAATGGTGGTATACAACTTGGTTACGCTAAACTTGGGAAGTTTGATTATCGGGACAGGCATATCGATGTATATTCTTTTCCAGATTAAGAGCTACTATAAGTAAAAAATAAAAGAAACAAAGTTTAAAAAACCTCCCTTAGGGGAGGTTTTTGGTGACGAGTTTATTTTGGCAAGGAGGTGATGGCGATTGTAAGGACAGCCGCCCCTCCAAACAAGACAACCAAGGCGGCTCCAAAAAGGAGGAAACACAGCTCGGAGATCTTCCTTGCTTCAAGAGCGTAGATGAGAAAGCGGTTGTGGTGATTTTCATCACCATCTTTGGCGTTTGACAATTTCTCATATTGACGGCTTCTATTCAGGAGTCCTATTCCCATGACAAGAGGAACCGTCCAGAGTGGTGATACAAGAATAAAGATAAGAATAGTGATTGCTTGTTCGAACATGGCTACCTCCTTAAGGTGCGAATTTATCTAGGCAGATTATAGGGGGGAAGGCTCACAAAAGTCAAGTATTATAGGGTGACCATGAGGAAACGGGGTTTGTGGAAACAGTCATTGGTGATCCTAGCCGATATACCTTTGGGGAAAGAAAAGCTTTTAAGGTCATGGGTATCATCAATCTCGAGTATTGCCAGCCCTCCTTTTTTGAGAAAATGTGGAATTTTGTCGAGAAGGGCGTGGGACCACCATCCAAGGCTATTTTTGGCTCAAAATCTTTGACGGAAGGATCCAGGCCAGCGATATTTTTGGAGGGAATGTAGGGCAGATTGGCGAGAATCAAGTCAAATTGAATTTTTGGGAAGTTTTCAAGAAGATTGGATTCCAGAAAGAAGAGATTTTCAGGAGAATGAAGCAGTCTTTGAGCATTTAGATCGGCAACTTTTAGGGCTTTGAGGGAAATGTCAGAAAGGAAGATGGAGTAAGGAATCTGGCGTTTAGCCAACTTCACGGCGAGAGAAATACCGAGACAACCGGAACCGGTACCGATGTCGGCGATGGTGGGGTGGGCAAGATCGTGATCGTCAATAAATTGAAGTGCGTCGGTGACCATCTGCTCGGACTCAAGGCGGGGGATGAGGGTATCTGGTGTAACCAGAAAGTCCAGACCGAGAAACTCGACGTGGCCGGTTGTATATTCAACAGGTTGATCACCAATGGCATCAGAATCGATCTTTGGTGCCCATTTTCGGAGATGGTTTTGTTCGTAGGGGGTAAGTTTACGTTTGGTGGTCACTAACTTATTATATCCTACACGGGGAAGAAATAGTCCTATAACTTGACATTTGAGGCTAGATGTGATAGTATATGAGCTGTAAGTTGAACCTTAAATCAATCCTTTTAAAATACTATTCTCTCTGGAGGAGAAAATGAAAAACAAGCCCATTTTGATTTTAGTTGTAGTGGTTTTCAGAGAGACGGCAAAGTCCTTTGCTGAGGTCAACTTTGGCCAACTCCCTGACGATTCAGAATGGGCGGGTACGGCTTTGGCCTACAAGCGTGTAGGCTCAATGGTTGGTCCCGACAGTCCTTACCATTGGACACCCATGGAGGTACTTTTCCCCGACAGTGATTGTGTCTATGTCGGGTACAAAACCGAAAAAATTACGTTTTCGGCTAGATTTGATTACGAATGGAAGGAGACAGACACGAAGGGATTGGTTTTTTCTTGAAGCCGCTTGGAAACAGGCGGCTTTTTGTGGTTTTAGGGGGTGGCGAAGGTATACTCCTGAGTGGTGGTTAGTTTCTCGTTAATGTTTAGAGTAATGACATATTTATAGAGTGTTCCAGGCTGGAGCCCTTCCACATTAAGAAGATGATTTGTTTGGGGGGTTTGCGAGATGACAAAGGTTTGGTCTAGACCTTCAGTGAAGCGAACCTGAGTTCTGGCGGGGTTCTTGGTGGAGAAAGAGATAAGGACTTGGGTGCTGGAAATGGGAGTGATTAAGGGGGCGGTAAGAATATCACCAGCTTTAACGCGAGATTCTTGGGAAGTACCCAGTTGTTTGATGATGGTCGGTATAGTCGCAACGGCGGTAAAAACAATAACTAGGGGAATGATGACGGCGAAGGCCGATTTTAGAGGGATGCCCCAGAGCTTGTGGTAATAGATCTTGGCTTGTTGGGCCTTTTTGAAATTTAAGAGCTGACCTTTGGGGAAAAAATCACCGTGATTGTTGGGACAGGTAAAAACAGTGACTGTTTCTGGGACAGCATCGTCTTTGATACTGGACATGTTCTGGCCGCACTTAGGACAGACCGGACGAGTGGCCGGAACAGTTTTGGATTTAGGGAGGACGGAGTCGACGTTTTTTGCGGTTTCAACAGAGAGGAAATTGGCCATGTAAGGGGGAAGAAAATGACCACCACAGTTGAGGCATTCGTCAACAGTTTGAGTATTACCGTCGACCGTGTCTACGGCAATGAAGGAAAGAGGGTGACTACAGTGAGGACAAGTCATGTGTTCATTCTAGCAAATATTGGGTCTGATAAACTGGATTAGTGAAAATAAAGTTTTTGGGGGCTGCTTCTATGGTTACCGGTTCGTGCTATTTTCTTACCGGAGAGTCGACAGGTTTGATGGTTGACTACGGAATGTTTCAAGGAAAAGCGGAGGAAATGGGTTTGAACTCAGTTAAACCTGACATAGATTTTGATAAGTTGACGGCAGTAGTTTTAACACATGCACATCTGGATCATTGCGGAAGATTGCCTTTGCTCCTCCGTTATGGTTTTAGAGGGCCAATTTTTATGACTGAGGCGACCAAAGCACTGGCAGAGCTGGTGCTTTATGACTCGGCCAAGATAGCCAAAGAGGAAGAGTTAAAAGTGGTGCTGTATACCGACGAAGATGTTGAAAAAATAATGAAACAGGTGCAGCTAGTGGAGTACGACAAACCTTTTATGGTGGGTGAGTTTGAGGTGGTGTTGATGGATGCAGGACATATCTTGGGATCAGCAACGGTGCTGGTTCGTGATACAAAAACTGAGAAGCTGGTTTCTTTTAGTGGAGATCTTGGAAATACCCCAGAACCATTACTCGACCCAACACATTGGGTAACTAAGGCAGACATATCGGTAGTTGAATCAACATATGGCGATGAGATACATGAAAGTCGAGATGAGGTGGAAGAACTGGCAAAAATAGTAGCTGAGGCAGAGGCCGAAAAAGGAACGGTAATTATTCCCTCATTTTCTTTGCAGAGAGCTCAAGAAATTTTATATATTTTTGATCAACTAAAAAAACAGGGAAAAATGGTAGAAGAAACACCAGTATTTTTGGATAGTCCAATGGCAATTAAAGCAACCGAAGTCTTTAGGGATTTTCCCAGTTTGTATAACCGGAAATTAGAGACGCAGGCTAAGACAGATGACCCATTTGATTTTCCGGGTTTGGTTTTGTGTGACACGATGGAAAAAAGCAGACAAATAAAGAATATGGTGGGAACAAAAATAATTGTGGCAGGAAGCGGAATGATGAATGGGGGGAGAGTTATTCATCACGTAGTATCGTTTTTGGGTGAGCCTAAGACACAGCTTGTTTTTGTGATAAAAGATGGTATTAAAAAAGTGAATGTGTGGGGGAATGAAGTTACAATCAGGGCAAAAATCAAAGAAATAAAGACAATGAGTTCGCATGCCGATCAAGGTCAGATCTTGACATGGCTTGGAAAGATGGAAGGATTGTCACACGTGATCTTGACTCACGGGGAAGAGTTGCCAAGGTTGGTTTTGGCGGAAAAAATAAGACAGAGTTTGCCGGGAATAAAAGTTGATTTGCCATTACTACATGATGAAATTGAGATCTAATATGAAAAAGGTTATGTTTTGTCTTTGGGGATTGTTGGGGAGTATTTTAATAGTGAAAAGTGTTTGGGCATATGACCTAACCTTGACCAGTGTGGGGGCGTTGTCGACTCTGGGAACAAACTACAGTGTGGTGGATTACATAGGGGGGATACCGACACTTACGGGAACGGCGTCACCAAGTGCTCAGGTTGGAGTAAAAATTAAGACTCTTTTAAACTACGCAACGGCCAGTACCAGTGGAGTATGGCAGTTTGTACCCGCCTCTTTGGATCAAGGGGACAACTTGATCACAATTACTTCGGGAGTGCAGAGTATTTCATTCACCTTGAAATTTAATTCAACAACTTCGGCATCCGTGGCAACTCCAGCGGCTCTACCCGATGAGGCCGTTTTGCTCGATGCCGGAGTATGGGAGTACTATATTCCGGCGCTGGTTGCGGGCATAGGGGTGTATTTCCTGGGAAGGTTGGGAAAAGACAAGATGCAAAAATGGGAAAAGGGTGATTAAATATGTTCTCTTATGACAGCTGAAGGAAACAGAGTAGAGGTAATTTTTGACATTGAGACGAAGAAATTTTTTGATGATATTAATGCAAGAAGACCGGAAGATTTGGGAATATCCATTGTGTCGGCGTATAGGCGGGAGATAGACGATAATTTTAAAGAATTAAAGGGGGAGATGAAAAGTTTTTGGGAGGAGGATTTTGACCAGATGTGGAGTTGGTTTGAAGAAGCAGACAGAATAATTGGTTATAACAGTTTGGGATTTGATGTCCCAGCAGTAAACGGAGTTTATAAGGGCGATTTTGCTAAGTTGAAGCATTTTGACGTGATGAAAATTATTAAGGATGTTTTTGGACACCGAGTAAAGCTGGATTCGGTAGCCAAAGAGTGCCTGGGGTGGGGAAAAAATGCTTCGGGAGCAGACGCGGTAATGTGGTGGGCAAAGGGAGACAAGGAAAGTTTGGCTAACTTAAAAAAGTATTGTGAAATGGATGTTGAAGTAACGAAGGGTGTTTATGACTTTGGGGTGAAAAATAAGAAGCTAAAGTTTATTGACCATTGGAACGAGCCAAGGGAAATCGAAGTAGATTTTTCCTACCCAAAAGAAGAGAACCTTAGAAAAACAGAGCGGCAAATGGGATTGTTCTAAACTTGACAGGGATATTGTCAGTGTTACACTAATGATATGTACAAAATCGGAATTGTCGGATACGGGTTTGTAGGTAAAGCAGTAGAGTATGGATTTAAGGAAGGTAACGAAATTTATATTTATGATAAGTTTTTGCCGAAGTTGCCGTTGGAGGAAGTAGTAAAGAAATCAGAGGTAATCTTTGTGGGAGTGCCAACCCCAATGACGAAAGAATACAAAAAAATTGATTTATCGATTGTGGAGGAGATAACGGCGGAAATAGTAAGAATTGCCAGGAAAAATAAGATCGAGCCAATTATCGTGTTGAAGTCGACAATTATTCCCGGAACAACCAGAAGATTGATGAAAAAGCTGAAGTACCCGAGAATGGCTTTTAATCCAGAGTTTTTGACTGAAGCAAACTATTTAATGGATTTTGTAAATGCAGATAGAGTGGTGGTGGGCGCAGACAACAACGAAGTAAAGCAGTGGGTAGTGGATCTTTATCGAGCAACCTTTCCCAAGACTCCTATTTTTGAGACTGATCCGACAACAGCAGAAGTGGTGAAATATATGGCCAATACTTATCTGGCGACGAAGGTTATTTTTGCCAACGAAATGTTTGACCTGTGTGAAAAACTAGGGGTAAATTATGGAGAAATGAAAAAGATGGTGGTGGCGGACAAACGCATTTACGACTCGCACCTGGATATTACGACCCAAAGAGGTTTTGGTGGAAAGTGTTTTCCCAAGGATACGGTGGCATTACTGGGCTTGGCTCACGAGTTGGGAGTAGAACTGTCGGTAATTGAAACGGGTTGGAAAAAGAATTTGAAAATCCGTAAAGTACGTGACTGGGAGCAGATCGAGGGCGCGGTGTCAAAGAAATAATACAATGATTAGAGGTATAATAACCATATGGAAAATGGAGAATTTGAGAATAAGGGTGCCAAAGAAATAGCAAATATTAGAGAGTTATTCGGATTAATGGGGAGTGAAGGTGCGGAAAAAGATACAAAAATTGAATTGATGGAAGCAATTTTGAATTACCTAAAAAGAAAGGAAGTGTCTGATGATATCAACAACTTAGAGATGTTAGCCTTTGATAAAAAAGAGCTGGAAAACAGGGAAGAAGTTTTTCAAGATGAGTTGTTGGCACTGACAAAGGGTGACCCGGATGAAGAATTGGGGGAAGTTGTTTATACTGCCTGGATAAAGGAATAAAAGGTTGAATGTTTTGATACTTGGAGTATAATAGTCCAAGTATATGTTTACTCTTACTAAAAAGGCCGATTATGGCCTATCAATGCTTTCTGTTTTGGCTTCACGAGGCCGAAAAGGACGCGTCAATTTAAAGGAGTTGGCCGAGATGGGTATGCCCAGAGCGTTTATGAGTAAGATTGCCGCTTCTTTGGTTGAGAATGGGATTCTTAATAGCAGAGAAGGTAAGGGTGGTGGATATGGACTAAACTATGAACCAAAAGAAATCCAAGTACGCGAAGCCCTGGAAGCAATTGAAGGAGAAGTTGAGCCGGTGACGTGCGGTGGTTGTCCGGTAGAGGATAGTTGCGGCCAGGTAAGTTTTATGGACAAGCTGACTGAGGATATCAATAGATTACTGGAAAAATATACTTTAGAAGATTTAGCTAAATAAAATGTTGAAAGTAAAAAATCTTAAAGTAAGAGTCGAAGAAAAAGAAATTCTCAAGGGGGTTGATTTATCTATAAAACAAGGAGAAGTGGTGGCTCTAATGGGTCCCAATGGATCGGGAAAGTCGAGCTTGGCTTCAGCAATCATCGGAAACCCAAAATATGAAGTAATAGAGGGGAAAATTGCCTTTGAAGGTAAGGATCTTTCTAATCTTACTCCCGATGAACGGGCTAATAAGGGAATTTATTTGGCCTTTCAGTATCCTGCGGCCATTCCTGGGGTGACAGTGCGAGAGATGCTTCTTTCTGCGTTGCGTACAAGAAATAAAGAGGTAATAGTGTCGGCACTGGATCTTAAAAAAACAGTAGAAATAGAGGCAGAAAAGCTACACTTGAGCACCGAACTATTGAGTCGTGGTTTAAACGAAGGATTTAGTGGCGGAGAGAAAAAGAAAATGGAGATTCTTCAGATGAGGGTGTTAAAGCCTAAATTATTAATAATGGATGAAATTGACAGTGGTTTGGATATCGATGCTTTGGCGACAATTGCCCAGAATGTAGCAGAGATGGTTAAGGAACAAAAAATGAGCGTTTTGGTGATTACTCACTACCAGAGAATTTTGAATTATTTAACTCCCGATGTCGTGGCGGTAATGAAAGATGGAGTTATTGTGGAACAGGGAGGAAAAGAGATAGTCGATCGATTAGAAAAATCAGGGTATCGATAATAAAATGCGTTACGCCAAGAAGGAGTTTAAACCAGAAGTAATAGTTGAGGAGTTTGATGAGTCATATAAATTGGGAAAGGCAGACGATATTGCCTATTCATATAAAGGGGAGAGAGGACTGGACGAAAAATTAATCCGGGAGATTTCAGCAATGAAGGAAGAGCCGGAATGGATGCTTCAGAATAGACTGGCGGCTTACAAGGTGTATTTATCTAAACCGATTCCTACTTGGGGTGGAGATATGTCACCAATTCATTTTGAAGATATTTATTATTATTTGAAACCAGCGGTAACCGAAAAAAAATCTTGGAAAGATGTACCAGCTTCGGTAAAGGAAACTTTTGAAAAAATCGGAGTACCTCAAGCTGAACGAGAGATGTTGGCCGGAGTAAAGGGACAGTATGATTCGGAAGTGGTTTATGGATCTTTGAAAAAAACCCTTTCCGCAAAGGGAGTACTTTTTTTGTCAATGGATGAAGCATTGAAACTTTATCCGGAAATTGTGAAAAAATACTTTGGCACAGTCGTACCAATGGGAGACAACAAGCTGGCAGCTTTAAATACGGCGGTTTGGAGTGGAGGATCATTTGTTTATGTTCCCGAAGGTGTAGATGTAGGTCTGCCCCTGCAGGCGTATTTTAGAATTAACAGTGAGAGTGCGGGACAGTTTGAAAGAACTTTAATTATTGCCGAAGAGGGTGCAAATGTGCACTATATTGAGGGTTGTTCGGCGCCTTCGTTTTCATCGGCATCACTACACGCTGCCGTGGTGGAAGTAGTTGTGAAGAAAAAGGCAAGAGTGCAGTACACCACGGTACAAAACTGGTACAAAAATATTTATAACCTGGTGACCAAAAGAGCCTGGGTGGAAGAAAAAGGAGAGATGAGATGGGTAGACGGAAATCTTGGTTCGGCTTTGACGATGAAGTATCCATCCTGTGTTTTGGCTGGAGAAGGGGCTAAAGCCGAGATGCTCTCGATTGCTTGGGCTGGAAAAGGCCAGCATCAAGATACTGGAGCAAAGATGATTCATCTGGCTCCGAACACGACCTCACAAATAATCAGTAAATCAATCAGTAAGAATGGAGGAAGAGCAACCTATCGAGGAATGGTGCGGATAAATAAAGGGGCTTATGGATCACGGTCTAAGGTGGTATGCGATGCCTTGATTCTTGATGAAAAAAGCAGAAGCGATACGTATCCGACAAACAAAATATTTGAAGAAGATGTGATTTTGGAGCACGAGGCTGTTGTCAGTCGAGTAAGTGAAGAACAACTGTTGTATTTAATGAGCAGAGGTTTACCGGAACATGAAGCGGAAGCAATGGTAGTGAACGGCTTTTTGGAACCGGTGATGAAGGAGGTGCCGATGGAGTATGCCGTGGAAATGAATAGATTAGTAGGTTTAGAAATGGAAGGGAGTGTTGGTTAAAATAAATGGAAAACTTAAGGATTACCAAACCAGGAAAACACGAAATAAAACTTTCTTTAAATAAAGAGGGGGAAAATTTGGAGTGGTTGGGGATAATCGATGCCAGGGAGTCCGGGGAGTATGAATTAAATCTGGTGATTTCCCATATAGCTCCGAATACTTTTGGAAGAGTAGTAATAAAGGGGGTGGCGGAAAATGGGGCAAGGATAGCAGTTAAGGGACTGGTAAAAATAGAGAAACAGGCACAAAATACAGACAGTTTTTTGGCAATGAAAATATTGCTTTTGGATAAAAAGTCCGGTGCGACCGCAGAGCCGGAACTGGAGATTGAGGCCAACAGGGTAAAAGCCAGTCACTCGGCAAGTGTGGGTAAGATTGATGACGAGCAGCTGTTTTACTTAAGATCCAGAGGAATTGAAGAGACAAAGGCTAAAAATATTATTGTTAATGGTTTTATTAATTTCGATTAAAATAAAGTATGTTTGACGTAAACAAAATCAGAGAAGACTTTCCTATCTTAAAGCGAAAAGTCCATGGCCATAATTTGGTCTATTTTGATTCGGGGGCAACCAGCCAGAAACCAGAAGCGGTAATTGAAGCCATAAATAAATATTATCGTGAGACAAATGCCAATATTCACAGGGGAGTGTATGAAATGTCTGTCGAGTCGACGCGATTGGTTGATGAGACGAGGACCAACGTGGCGGAGTTTATTGGGGCAAGATCAGAAGAAATAATTTTTACCAGAAATGCGACAGAAAGTATTAATTTGGTGGCCTACAGTTGGGGAGAAGAAAATGTCCATGAAGGTGATGCGGTGGTCATCACCAAGCTGGAGCATCACTCAAATATGATTCCTTGGCAGGAACTGTGCAGAAAAAAAGGTGCGCAGCTTCGGGTAGTGGACGTAAACGAAAAGGGGCAGTTGGAAAAAACTAAGAAAATAGAAACGGTGGAGGAAAATGGACTTAAAGTAGTTATCGGCGGATGGAGTAATCTGTTGGACAAAAAAGTTAAACTGGTGGCGTTTACCGGACAGTCGAATGTTTTGGGAACGGAAACACCAGTTGAGGAAATTGTGAAAATGGTGAAGAGAAAGTTGCCAGCAGTGTTGATTTTAGTTGATGGAGCACAAATGGTGCCACACATGAAAGTAGATGTTTCGAAGTTGGGAATAGATTTCTTGGTTTTTTCCGGACACAAGATGCTTGGCCCGACAGGGGTAGGGGTGCTTTGGGGGAAGAAGGAGATTTTAAGTGGAATGAAACCGTTTCTTTTTGGTGGAGACATGATTGGGGAAGTAAAACTAACAGGGGCTACCTGGGCTGAATTACCGGCTAAGTTTGAAGCCGGGACGCCGGATATTGCCGGAATTGTAGGACTGGGTGCGGCAGTGAAGTATTTGAAATCCGTTGGAATGGAAAATATTCATAGTCATGAAAAAGAAATCTTGAAATATGCTTTGGAAAAGATGAGGGGTCTGGAGAAAGAGGGGTTGGTGATACTTTATGGACCAGAGGCAGAAACTCGCGGAGGAGCGATTCCCTTTAATGTTGTGGGAGTGCATGCTCATGACACGGCTCAGATATTAGATAGTTTTGGTATTGCGGTGCGTTCGGGACAACATTGTGCCGCTCCTCTAGTGACTAGCTTTGGAGTGACGGCGATGGTAAGAGCAACCTTCTATCTTTATAACACCAAAGAAGAAATTGATTACATGATTGACAAAATTAGAGAAGTGCCAAAAGTATTTGCATAAATGTCAGAGTATCGAGAAATAATTATTGATCACTATAAGAACCCGAGAAATATGGGAGAGTTAGCGGGAGCCGATAAAATAGTGGATGAAGCAAACGCTTCTTGTGGAGACTTGATTAAAATATATGTGAAACTCGCGAAGGGAAAGATTGTAGATATGAAATGGCAAGGGATAGGGTGCGCGATCTCAACAGCAGGAGCCTCGATGCTTTCCGAGAAAGTAGTGGACATGAGTAAAACAGATCTGGAAAAGTTTGGAGAAGAGGGTGTGGTTTCGATGCTGGGTGGAGAGATAATGCCCGGTAGAATGAAGTGTGCTACACTGGCATTTCGGGGATTATTAAAAGTATTTGAATAAATGACTAACGATTGGAAATTAATACTAAAAATAATATTAGGGAGTGCCGCTTTGATGATGGTGGTAATCTTTGGACTGTCGAAAATGAGTGGTACGGGAACGAACCTCACGACAGATCAGAGTATATTGTTGGATGGAGCAAAACTAGTTAAAGAGAATGGAGAAACAGTAGTGACGGTGGTCAATTTTTCCGACATGGAGTGTCCGGCATGTAAAAGAGCACATAGTTTAATCGGGGGTTTATACAGTGATAATATACCAGGGGTGAAAATAGTATTTAGGCATTTTCCACTAGGAATTCACAAAAATTCAATAATTACGGCCAGAGCGGTAGAAGCAGCTCGAGTAATGGGTAAGGGTTTTGAGATGATAGATTTACTTTTTGACACACAGGAAGAATGGACGGGTGAGTCAAAGATTGAAGATATGTTGGTGGAGTATGCCAAGAGCTTGGGTCTGGACGAAAAAATATTTAAAGAAAAACTTAACTCGGTTGAAGTAGCTGAGGTAGTGCAACAGGATGTCAACTTGGGTAACAGTTTAAGGCTTTCGGGAACACCGACTATCTACGTAAATGGGGAACAGATGGCGGTGGATTTTGTGATGGATAAGGTTACGGAATTACTTAAAAAGAACAATGGGAATTAATATTCCATTACTTACAGCAGCCGCTTTAACCAACGGATTAAATCCCTGTGGAATCGGAATGATGATTACCTTTTTGGGTTATCTCATCGTATTTGGAGGAAGAGGAAAGGACAAAAACTGGATAATAAAGACAGGGGTGGTATACATTTTGGCTGTTTTTGTGACTTATCTTCTGACCGGGTTGTTGTTTTATGGTGTGGCGTTTTATATCCAACGTTGGTGGTTAGCAAGCGTATTCAAATATATTGTGGGAGGAGCTTTGGCGATTACCGGACTGATTCAGCTTAAAGATGTATTTTTCCCCGATATGCCAATTCACTTACGGATGAGTATGAAGGGTTTTGAAAAAGTAACTAAATTGATGTCTAAGGCCAGTTTTGGAGTGACTGCCTTGATTGGTTTTTTAACAACGGTGTTTTCAACTCCCTGTATGCTTCCTCTTTATATTGGAACAACGGCGGTAATTGCTAGGTCAGGGTTGGGTATGGCAAAAGTGTTGGGATTTTTCCTTTATTACAATTTGATTTTTATCTTGCCACTAATTGTTATTTTGCTGGTGATGGCAGGAGGAAAACAAATTGTGAACATGAAAGAATGGGAACATAAAAATACCAAATGGATGAGATTTATTTTGGGAGTAGCCTTGATTTTAGTGGGAGTTTGGATTGGAGTTAAATAAGGATTATTATTGAAATATGAACGCAAAGAAGATGCCAGGAAGGGTAGTTTATAAAACTAATTTGGCAGGTGATACCTGGGTACTGGGAATTGAACTTGAAGAAAAAGCAGATTTTATTCCGGGACAGTTTGTAAGTTTGAAAGTAAACGAGGAAGGTTTACGAAGGTCATACTCAGTAGCTAGTTTGCCAAATAAGAAGAATATTGAACTCGTGGTGGATGTGGCACCGATGGGGGTGGGGTCAAAATATGTTTTAGGGCTTAAGGTGGGCGACTTGGTGGAAGTGTTAGGATTTTTGGGTAAGTTTGTAGTAAGTGATGACACGTTGCTAACACAGAAAAAATTATTGTTTGTAGGAACAGGAGCTGGAGCGGCCCCCTTGAAACCAATGATTGAGGATTTGTTGATAAACAAGGGTTTTCGAGGACAGATACATTTAGTCTGGGGAATGAGATTCGAAAAAGATCTTTATTGGTTGGCAGAACTGGATAAACTACAAAGAGAGTATGATAATTTTCATTTGGACATTGCCCTGTCTCATCCGGGAGAAAAATGG
>Ga0075856_109_pt1 | contig 32713 bp, 31 predicted proteins | sample RifGroF2_FD_67958 | JGI IMG/M metagenome (GOLD analysis project Ga0075856, IMG submission 67958) | Microgenomates (Collierbacteria) bacterium GW2011_GWF2_42_51 | reverse complement strand
TTTGTTATATCCGTATTTTTGCAACAATTATCTATTTTTAAAGACTATTATTTTCAGAACAACTCATTTTTTTTGTTGATAATTTTCGGGATAACTTTACTCCCTTATCAACACTAATTTTTAATTTAATCTTATTAATCCACTTTTTTCCAAGTTATCCACGTGTTGGGGATAAAATGTGGATACCTAAGTGTATAACGCCTGTTTAATGGCTGTTACTTTTCGCCTTACATCGGCATTTTTGTTTACTTCAATCTTCATTTTTTCGACTGCGTGCATCACGGTGGTATGATCTCTTCCACCCATAATCTCCCCCACTTTCTCCAACTGAATATTTAAGGTATCACGTAATAAAAACATGGCAATGTGGCGGGCCACCACCAAATCGGCTTTTCTGCTTGTTCCCAATAAATCTACTACCTTAATAGGTCTTACCTTAACTTCCTTTATAAAACTCGCCGGCAGTCCCATTGTTTGTTGCACCATTTCCTTCGTCAGTACTCCCTCTTCCAGACTTGCTCCAACCGCCAACTTTACAAAAGTACCTTCAAGTTCTCGAGCATTAGTATTAAAGTTATTTGCCATTAATTCATAGGCTCCATCCTCAACTTCGACTTTAATTTCCTGAGCTTTTTGTCTTAAGATTGCCAATCTCATTTCGTAGTCCGGTAAACCGATATCTACGGCCATTCCTCCCAAAAATCTACTTTTCAATCTATCCTCTAAACCTTCGATGTCCTGAGGTTTACGATCAGATGTCATCACAATCTGTGCCGACTTATTTGTTAGTTCATTAAAAGTATGGAAAAACTCCTCTTGTGTTGAGTCCTTTCCTCCAAAGAACTGGACATCATCAATCAGCAGCGCTCCCACCTGACGGTATTTTTTCTTAAAAGCCTCAGTCATTTTTGATCGGAGTGAATTCACCAAATCATTAGTAAATTGCTCCGAGGTTACATAAACCACTTTACCAATCCCTTTTTTAACTAACTCGTGACCTACGGCATGCATTAGATGAGTTTTACCCACTCCTACTCCCCCATAGATAAACAAAGGATTGTGTCGGGTACCGGGAAAATCTACCACCGCTTTTCCAGCGGCAAAAGCCAGGCGATTCGAACTCCCCATTACGTAATTTTCAAATTGGTATCTAGGGTTTAAATTATTACCCACTTGTTTGTCGGGCTCATTTGAAACAAACAAATTCATATTTGGTTCTTCCTTCTCGTTTCTCGAACTGGTTTTTGTTTCCTTTTCTTTTTTTTGCGCCTCCACCACAATTAAAGCCACATCACATCTCTTGTGTGATATTTTTTCCATCGCCTGTTTAATGGTACTGAAGTATTTTTCATCGATTGTCCTCACGTGGTATGCTGTCGGCGCTGCCAGCTCCACAATTATTCTCTCGTTGTCGATTGGTGTTATCGTTTTGATATAACAGGGTTTTACAAATCCATTAAAACCGGCTTGAGACATAGAAACCACCAGCTCTCCGCAGACTGCTTGCCATAGATGACTGGCGTCAATTTCCATAACATAAAGTTTTATCACGTTATCCACAACCTACAACCCCCAAAATACCCATCAAAAAGACATCACAGAACATCACTGTGCCCGATCTCCGCAAAATCTTCTTCAATCATTATTGGATCTTAAAAAAACAAATTGATATTATAAATCAATAAGATTGAGGTATAATAACCCGTTAATCCCTGTCCGCTCCTGGCGGAAATGATAAAATAAAACCATGCCAAAAAGAGTCTATCAACCCAAGAAAAAGAAACGCATTCGTACCCACGGTTTCCGCATTAAAATGGCCACCCATGACGGTCGCAACGTTATCAAACGTCGCCGCGCCAAAGGTAGGACAAAATTATCCGTTTAATCTATGGCTCTAGCTAGAGCTCATCGCTTATCTCTCCGTTTTGAAAGGGACCGCTTAAACAAAGTTGGTAAGACCGTTTTTGGTAAATTTTTTACCTTAGTTGTTGCGGACACTCCCGAGAATAATAAGTCTCAATCTCCCCGTCTGGCTATTCTCTTGTCAAAAAAAACCGCCCCTCTCGCTACTGATCGCAACAAAATTAAAAGAATAACCTCAGCTCTCGTCGAAGACATTTTTTCTTTAATTTCCCCAAAAGACTATCTGTTAATTCCCAAAAAGCAGGTTTTGATAGAAGATCATCAATCCCTCATTGAAGATCTTAAAAATATTTTTTCCAAATAATATGTTTTCTCTTTACCACAAATATTTCTCGCCTTTTTACCATGCCTTCGGTAAAGCTTTCTTTGGTTCCTCTTTTGCCTGTCGTTTTACCCCCACTTGTTCTGTCTATTCCAAGACAGCTTACCGCCGATATGGTATTATTCAAGGGACAAAACTGTCACTTAATAGAATCCTAAGATGTAATCCCTTCTCAAAAGGTGGTTTCGACCCTGTTCCTGATAAAATTAAATAACTATGCTCGCACCAATAAACGGAATCCTTTATCAATCACTTCTTTTTTTCTACCAACTCTTCGGTGGCAATCTTGGTCTTTCCATCATTGCTATTACCCTTATTACCAAGATAATTCTTCTTCCTTTAGTTATTCCCTCTCTTCGTTCCGCCAAAAAGATGCAGGATCTTAAACCTGAACTAGATAGACTCAAATCCAAACACACCGACAAAGCCGCCCTACAGCAAGCCCAAGTTGCTCTCTATAAAGAAAGAGGTATCAACCCTGCTGCCGGCTGTCTTCCTCAAATTTTTCAGATTATTATTCTTATTTCTCTCTACCAAGTCTTCATGTATTTTCTTAAACAGTCCTCTGTTGGTGGCACAGTTCTCAACCCATATTTCCTCTATCTCGATCTCACCAAACCCGATCGTACTTACATTATGCCTATCCTTGCCGGTGTTTCTCAACTCGTTTTTTCTCTTATGATGCAGTCCGGAATTGAGTCACATGTTCACAACCCCAAAAAGAAAGACGAAAAGAAAAAAGAAGAAAATAATCTTGAAATGGCCTCCAGTATGCAAAAACAAATGATCTATATGATGCCCCTCATGACCGTTATTATCTCTCTTAACTTCCAATCTGGGCTTGTCCTTTACTGGGTTATCTCTACCGTTTTTTCTCTTGTTCAACAATACTTCTTCTCTGGTTGGGGCGGTCTTATTCCCTTCTACAACAAGGCTCGTGTACTTATTACTCGAGTGACCGGAAAATAATCAATTTGCTTAAAAATAAATAACAACCAAAATGGATCAGTCAAAAATAAAAGAAATACTTTCTAACGTTCTCTCCCAACTTGCCCTCAATGAAGATCAAATAGCCATTGATCTAGCCGACGATGAAAACGTCAATATCTCTCTTACTCTCCCCCAAGAATCAGCCGGTGTTTTTGTCGGTCATCATGGTGAAGGTCTTTCGGCTCTTCGCATGATTTTTTCCCTAATAATTTTTCAGAGATTTGGTGTCTGGCCAAAACTTCATCTCAACGTCAATGACTATCAGGAACGTCGCGAAGAAACTCTCAAAGAGTTAGCTCAAGATGCTGCTGAGAGAGCCGTCAGTCTTCAAAAGGAAATTATTCTTCCCAATCTCAGTTCCTATGAACGTCGCATTATTCACATGTTCCTTTCCGAATTCCCCGGTATTAAAACTGAGTCTCGCGGAGAAGCCCCTTTCCGCCAGATGGTTATTGTTCCTCAAAACTAAGTTTTTCTTGTACAATCGGGGCAAGTGCTAAGCAACCTCTTAATTAAGATTATTGTTCTTTTCTTACCTACCCAGCTAGGTCTTCACTTTTGGCCAGCTTTTTCTCGTGTCGCCGGCATCAAAATTGATTATCTCTCACCTACTCTCTATTTTCTCGACATTCTGTTGATTTTCTTAATTTCCTTAAATCTAAAACTAATTTTAATTTATCTTAAAAAGAATCTCCTTCCCCTTGGTATATTTTTGTCAATTATTTTTCTCAATACTCTATTTTCCATTTCTCCCCTCAACTCCCTGTTTTGGTGGCTCCGTTTTAATCTCTATCTTTTAGTTTTTCTCACACTTCGTCTTCGGAAACTCCAATGGAAAGATATTAGTTCTCCCCTTCTTTTTGGTACATCCTTTGTCGTTATTTTGGAAGTACTTCAATTACTCTTCCAATCATCCCTTGGCGGCCCTCTCTACTTTCTTGGTGAAAGAACCTATTCCTCCATCACCCCTGGAATTGGACGCTTCAATTTTTTTGGACAGGAAATCCTCCGGCCTATTAGTACCTTCTCCCACGCAAACTCTCTTGCCGGATATCTTCTTATCGTTTTTTATCTCTTCTTTAAAAAAGCATCTCGGCCTTGGCACAAAATAATTCCCTTCGTTGGAATTATTATTACCTTTTCTAAATCAGCCATTATTTTTCTTGCCTTTCTTCTATTCAACCTTAAACCAGAAATAATTATCATTTTTTCTCTTCTTTTTACCTTCGTTCAACCATTTCTACAAAATTTTATCTCCAGCTGGCAACCTATATCTGATCGCCTCTTCTATTTTTTCTATCTCAAAAAAATTCTTCTTCAAAATCCTCTTACCGGTACCGGTCTAGGGAACTTCATTCCCTCTTTAGAAAAACTTCTCCCCGGTTCCTTTTTAACCCCCTCCAAACTTCAGCCCGTTCATAATCTCATCTATCTTTATCTTTCTGAAATGGGTATTCTCGGTTCGCTATTTCTCATCATTACCGCTCTAAAAAAAAAGACCTTTAAGATCTTGACCAACCCCCTTGTTCTCGGACTCCTTGCTATCGTCATTTTCACCGGCACCTTTGACCACTATTTCTGGACTCTCCCCCAAAACAAACTAATTTTCCTTTTCGCTTTGGCAATTATGTTCTAAAATACCTACATGACTGAAAAATATGAACTTCTGGAAATAAATACTGATGGTGGTTCTCGTGGTAATCCTGGTCCTGCCGGCATAGGCGTCTATGCCCACTCAAGCGGTAAAAAGGTCTTCACCATCTCAGAAACTATTGGTGAAAATACCAATAACGTTGCCGAGTATACCGCCGTCATTAGAAGTCTCGAGGTTCTCCTTGAAAAAAAGATCTTCAGTCAAAAACTAAAATATATTCTTGACTCGGAGCTGATAGTCAGACAAATCACCGGCAAATATAAAGTAAAACTTCCTCACCTCAAAGCCCTTCGTCAACAAGTGGTTGACCTGGTCAGGAGTCTAAGAGAAAAAGGTCAAATAGAACTCATGACTTTTATTACCGTTCCTCGTGAACAAAATAAAGAAGCGGACAAACTGGTAAACGAAGCTCTCGATAAGTAGACTTCCCTTTTATTTCCACCACGGCTTTTATTTCTATAACAATGGTTTTTGTTACCATTAATGCTGTGGATAACTTTAGATAGCCTCAGGTTTAGATTTTCATGTGTGAAAAGTATGAACATAAATTACCTCAAATCAGGCACATAATAATAAATCAAATGAGCACAAATTAAAAAATAGAAAATGTAAATACAAAGATAATTCAAAATACTTCACCAAGTATCTTCGTTTATACTTAAATAAATGCCACAGAGGGAAGTCCAAATCTCAATAAGCAGTAACAACTCCGACTTAGAGGTTAATTTTTTGGACAACCAACTCCACCAGGAAATAAAGTTCGTTAAAAATAAAGGGGGAACCTTCGCTTATCGCATATTTCTTATTGATCTACAAAAAGATCTTACTCACATCAGTCAAAATCTCATTGAAACCTATCATTCTTGTCGTGAAAATGATGTCAAGCTCGCTGTCATCATTCTTCACGGAAACTCCCTCGATATTGAAAAAAACCATTATTTTCAAAAAATGCTTGATGATCTAGGAAAGGACAAACCTCTTCATCGCCTGATCTTTACCAAGGACGTTTATCAACACTACTCTCCAAATCCCTCAACACCACTGGACACTCAATTTTACGAAGCCATTACGTCAAAAAAAATAAACATTTCTCGAAAGGGCGAAAATTTATACTTTCCCCTAGCCCTTGAAGACTTTACCCTAGCCATTATTAAGACTCTCTTTTTATCAAACACCTCCGGTAAAAGCTTTTGGATACTAGGTGATCCAATTTCCGATCTCGAACTAGCCTATCTCCTCAAGAAAAATATTTCTACCGTCAGTCAAGACGAACCGGAAATTAATGCCACCGGCAAAGATGATCCTGAAATTAATTCCTTACGATCTATTGGCAACAAATCTCGGGGAGAACTCAACTGGAATCCGGAAAGGGAAATTGTTGACGATCTAAAACAAATAATCACCTTTTATACCGACAGCTCGATAAAAGCCGAAACCAAACCTATAAAAACAAATCCTCTACATCGGCTACTAACCTGGATCTATCAACCTCGTCCTAAAAAGGAAACCAGCCTCCCCACATTCAAGAAAATAGGCACCAATCTATTAATTGCTGCTGTAGTTATCATCATTTTTATGGGGGGAGTGTTTACCTTAGCTACCGGACTCTCTCTGCTACAGCTTGAAAAATCAATTAATCAAGCCCTTGATGGAAATCTCCAACTGTCTATTTCATCACTAAATAACTCAATCAAACTAAAAGAAATAGGGGAGTCAACCTTTAGGCCACTCGTACCTCTATCCAATCTAGCTTCTCCACGCAGCACCGAAAAAATTTTTAATCTCTACTCGTTTATTGATTACACTTCATCCAGTCTTGGAAATCTTCATCAAACTTACGTCATGGCTGAAAACCTTCTCCTGTCTTTAAACAACGAAGAATCAAAAACTAATTACAACGACCTTAGTCTTGCTCTGCACTCTAATCTCAGTCAAATCTACGAAAATCTCAATCAAATATCCTTTTTAAGCAGCAGCGGCAAGATTCCAAGTTTTCTTGAAAAAAAATTAAAAAATAATGATGAATACAAAAACCTAAAGAATTTAGAGGAACAAGTTGCTCAATTTATTAAAGTAACCGATATCATCCCGGCCGTTTTATCGGGGGACAAAACTAAAAATATCCTTGTATATCTTCAAAACAGCCAGGTTCTTCGTCCAAGTGGTGGCGAAATTGATTATTATCTTCTTCTTACTCTCAATCAAGGTAAACTCATCACCAAAAAATATTTCACCGAATCTGAACTCGAGAAACTCGTCCAAGACACAGATCTTGCTACTTCAAAAAACAGCCGCTTTGCTTCTGCACCTAAATCAAAACTTGTGAACCTAACACAAAATCCTGACTTCGCCAAATCTTCTGTCGAGGTTTCTACATACCTGGAAAAAACTCTGAAAACGAAACTCGATTTTATTGTTGCCACCAACAACCTTCTCATCGAACAACTTTTATTGGAAGAAAAATCTCCCATAATTGATCAATATAAAGCTAGTTATTTAGAAGCCTCAGGTTCAGCAGTTTACCAGGAAATTTTTGACCAATATCTGGATAGACTGTTTAATCAAAATATTTCTTTACCTGTTCTTGGGCGGACTATTGCCAAAACGATAGGGGACAATCAAATTTTAATTTGGTCATCCGATATCAGCACCCAACGTCTCTTAACATACCAGTCATACTCCGGGGTTATTGTTCCGCACCCCTGCAATGCTGGCATCACCTCCTCAAGTGTCTGCACAGCCCAAACACTCTCTCTAAGTGAGTCTACTATTTCACCACTCAGAAGAAATCCTTGGTCGAAACGTTTGTTAAGTCACTCAATTAATATCACTTCCTCATCAATTCAACACGAGTATCAAATCAGCTACACCACGAACCAAACATTTTCTTCAGACTCCTCTATTGCCAACACCTATTATTTGTATGTTCCCAGTCCATCCACTCTCGACAAAGTACTCTTAAATGATCTACCCTCATCTACCAAAGGTGTCACTAAAACAATAGAAGGATCATTCGATGTCTATAAAATTCCTCTGACAATTTTTCCCAACAGGGACACTTTAGTCGTGATAAAAACAACCACCCCCACTTCTGAAACATTTTCTACACCTTTATCCTACTCAATTACCGAATACCGCCAACCGGGAACTACCGACTCAGGTACCACTCTCAAAATAATTTATCCTGAAAATTTACTTCCCAAGGTTGTTACTTCACCTTTTACCTCCGAACCTGCTGTTATGAAAATAACCCTTCCTCCTCATACTTCCTCTTTTGGCTTCACTCTTGATCAAAACACTCAATAAACTTGTGAAGCTAAGGCTAATAAGTTACAATACGAATCATGCAAAAATTTATACTGAAAGCCGACAAAAGAACCGTTTTAGGAAGTAAAGTCAAACAACTCCGCCGTACCGGCGTCATCCCTGCCAATCTTTTTGGAAAAACCATCGAAAGTCAAGCTATTCAGATCAATGGTGTCGAGTTTAATCGTGTTTACAAAGAGGCCGGTGAAACCAGTCTTATTTATGTCAAGGTCGAAGGTGAAGACAAAGAACGTCCTACTCTTGTTACCTCAGTTCACTTCAATCCTATTACCGGAGACAAACTCCACGTCGATTTTCACCAAGTTAATCTTAAAGAAAAAGTTACCGCCAACGTTCCAGTCGAAATCATTGGAGAATCTGAACTTGTTGCTTCCAATGAAGCCGTTCTCTCCCAATCTCTCAACGAAATTGAAATTGAGGCTCTACCTACCGAAATTCCTGAAAGTATTACCTTCGACATTAGCTCACTCAAAGCAATTGGTGATCACCTTCTGGTTTCCGATGCCAAAGTATCTGCCGAAGTCGAGATTAAAACCGATCCGGAACAAATGGTTGTCTCTCTCCAAGAACCTATGAAAGAGGAAGTCATTCCTGTCGAAGAAGTTCCTGAGGATGCCACCGGAGCGGAAACATCCGCCGAAGGTGAAGTTGTGGAGGGCGAAAAACCTGCCGAAGGTGAAGCCAAACCCGAGGAAGCTTCCAAAGAATAATAAAATTATTGACCTAGAAAAGGCGCCCTCCCCGGCGCCTTTTTGGTATATGTATGTCAAATTTTTATTTCGGCCACGAATAAGAAATCAGTAGTCCTTCGTCGACAAACATCTCTTGCCAGATTGCTTCAGTGACAAAAGGTACAAAAGGATGTAGTAGGGCGAGCATCTTTTTATATCCTTCTTTCAACATTGCATCACTCACCTTTTTTTGTTTATTCATTTCGATGCCCTCATCACAAAACCAGTGCCAGAACTCATTGTAGACCGTCTCAGATGCCAACCCCACCTTCATCTGGTCAAGGAGCTTAGTCACCTCATTCGTCACCTCGGAAAGTTTTTTAGTAAACTCGCCGTCTTTTTCTCCGGTCATTACCATATCCTCGGCCTGTTTTTCGGCGATAAATCTTCCCGCATTCCAGATTTTATTACCAAAGTTTCTCATTCCTCTCACTTTATTTTCTCCTGTATTACTATCCTGTCCCGCAGTAGTGCTCATCACCAGAGCCATTCGGAGAGAATCAGTCCCATACTTTGTACATAGTTCAAGAGGGTTAATGGCATTTCCTATACTTTTACTCATTTTTCTTCCTTGCTCATCACGCACTAGTCCGTGCAAATAGACATATTTAAAAGGTGACTTTCCTGTTAAATAAATTGACAACAACATCATTCTCATCACCCAGAAGGGGAGAATATCATATGCCGTTTCCATTATGTTGGTCGGATAATAAGCTTCAAAATCTTCCGGCTTATTTGTTTTAAGTGTCACCACCGGCCACTGCCCGGAAGAAAACCAGGTATCAAAAGTGTCTGTTTCTTGAATATATCCTTCACCGGGGGAGGTCTCCGACACTACATAATCGAGTTTCTTCTCGTCGGTATACCAAACGGGGATCCTAATGCCCCAAACAATCTGTCGACTAATATTCCAGTCACGAAGATTTAAAAGCCAATGGCGCAAAATTTTATCCCTTCCTGCTCCCAAAATTACTGTTTCTTTCGAGTTCAAAGCAGCCAAAGCTTTGTCAGCCAAAGGTTTAACCTTAATGAAGAACTGTTTGATTGGTAGAGGCTCAATAACTCGATGACAGCGGTAACAAACACCGACACTGTGAACATATGGTTTTACCTCAACTAATTTATTTCCCAAATCGTCAATTACTTTTTCTCTAGCGGCACTTACCGATAATCCGGCATACTCTCCTGCCTTGTCCGTCATTTTTCCGTTTGTTCCAATCACGGAAACTACTTCCAGTTTGTGTTTTACTCCCACTTCCCAATCATTAGGGTCATGCGCCGGGGTAATTTTTACTGCTCCGGTACCAAACTCCATATCTACCATCTCATCTCCAATAACTGGAATCTCTCTATCAATTAATGGCTATATCTTTTGTCTTTTGGATTCACTGCTACAGCCGTATCTCCAAGCATCGTTTCCGGCCTGGTAGTTGCCACTTTGAGCAGACCATAATCAATGGTATAAAGCTTATCCTCTCTTTCTTCATGCTCTACCTCCAGTTCGGAATAGGCCGTGCCACATCTGGTACAGTAATTAACCAACTTTTCGGCTCGATAAATCAATCCATCTTCATGCAGCCTCCCAAATGTCTTTACTACTTCCTCGATAATTTCCGGATCCAATGTAAATTTATATCTGCTCCAGTCCGCACTAGCTCCCAATTTTTTCATCTGGTTTAAAGCTACCCCCGTATTTTCCTGGACATAATCCCAGATCATTTTGTATAAAGTCTCACGATCAAAATCAAATCTACTTTTGCCTTCTTTGGCCAGTTTCTTCTCAAACACAAACTGAGTTTCAACTCCCGCATGATCCGTTCCGGGAAGCCACAAGGCAGCCTCACCCTTCATTCTGTGATAGCGAATAAAGATATCTTCCACCGTTACAAACATTGCGTGTCCAATATGCAAAGGATCATTTGCATTGGGAGGAGGCATAATGATAGTGAACGGCTTCTTACCACTCTTAATTAGTTCTTCTCCAGTAGGGGGAGTAAAAACACCACTTTTCTCCCAAGCTTTATAGAGTTTATCTTCAAACTGTGTATGATCGTAATTTTTCTGCATTTACTTCTTGATTTTATCATCACTCGCGCTACATTCAGCCATGGACAGAAAAGAACAGGAAAAAATACTCTTGTCTACTACAGTCGCGATGTCAAAGAATTTATGACATTTAGAGGAGAGGGATAAGTCGCTACTGGTCCTTAAACCGTTGTCACACTTGGATCCGGCTTCAAATTTACTGGTTTTACTTCGCGAGGAGCAATTATCGCGGCTGCTCCCACCATTGCCGCATTGTCTCCACAATATCTAAGCTCCGGACAAAAGAATTTAACTTCCCCAACACCTTCAACTGCCATTTTTAAATTCTCTCTCAACTGTTTATTCGCCGCCACTCCACCAGCCATCAGTACACTTTTTGGCTTGTACCTCTCCACTGCCAGCATCGTTTTTTTAATTAATATCTCAATTACTGCCTCCGAGAACTCCCACGCCAACACGTCACGTGTTTTCTCATCAACGCTCCCTAAAGTTGTGACTATCTTGGAAATTGCCGCCTTCAAACCGGAAAAACTCATATCCAAGCTGTCTTCATTAAAAAGTGGTCTGGGTAATTTAAATTTTGAACCAAACCTTTCTTTCATTTGTACCGTTACTCTTTCTACTGCTTTGGAAATTTCCGGTCCACCCGGATAGGGAAGACCCAACAGTCTCGCCGCCTTATCAAAAGCTTCTCCTACGGCATCATCACGAGTTCCTCCAACCCACTCCCATTCTTTTGTATTTTTCATTAATACCAAGTCAGTATGTCCTCCACTTACCACCAATCCCACGGCGGGGAACATCGGTACTTCGGTATTTTTGTCTTCGACTATCCAGTTGGCAAAAACATGTGCCGCCATATGATTTACAGAATAAAGAGGCTTCTTCCATGCCCAAGACAAAGCTTTTGCCGACTCTACACCCACTAACAAACTTCCCATTAACCCTGGGCCAAAGCTAACCGCAACTCCTTGAATCGAGTCTTTATCTTCTCCAACAGACTCGGTAATTACCGGAATTATACTTTTGATTTGCTCACGTGCCGCCACTTCCGGTACGATGCCACCATATTTTTGGTGCATCAACACCGAACTGGCTACCACACTATTAAGTATCTTTACTCCCTCTCCGCAATTTTCCACAACCGCTGCCGCCGTTTCATCACAAGTACTTTCAATTGCTAAAACTTTCATCTTCCTATTTTAACTCAGATTGAATCAAATTAAATTAAAAACCCTAGATCTTTGTTCCTTTAAGATATACTGCCCGCCAAGGTTGATAGTTGCTATAAAAAGTCTTTTCAAATAATGTCTCGGTTCCCTTAGTCACCTTGTAGTTAAAAGACACTTTTGCCCCCCAGGCCGACCAGTCAATCTGTTTCATCTGTCCGAGAGGTAGAGTTGGATCGTCAACATACAGAGTTGCCGGTGGCGGAGTTTGCGAGGAAATTTTTGGGACGGAAATACTCGCCACCCTACCATCTTTTGTTCCATAAATTTGTACACTCATATTCATATTTTTTGTGTCGACTTTGGTTTGTATCAGGATATGATTCCCTGTGTCGTTCAAAAATTTTAAATCAGCTGTTGGGTTGTATACAGTTGCATCAATTCCTGGTTTGCTGTCTTGCTCGTAATAACCCACTCGATAGGCATGTGCTTTTCTCTCAGTAATCGTCAGTCCCGCATTAAGAGCCGCTCTAAAGACTGTTGTCGATACTTGACACACTCCACCTCCATCGCCTAATACTGTTTTTCCTCCACTGATAATATACGCCGACTGATATCCAGACGCCTTTGAAATATCCCCAACAGCATCATTAAATGAAAACTCTTCACCTGGAGCAACAATTGTGCTGTTTATCCTCGATGCTGCTAAATTAACATTGAATACTCTCCCTGGAATCGAATGAGAAAACAGCGATTTACCCTCTCCGATTAACTCCTTAATACCCAGGTTATTTATATCCCCGGCCTTAATTTTTGGGTAAGAAAAAATTACCGGAATTTCTAATATTTCACTATTAGCCGTTACCAAAGCTTCACCCAGTTTTTCATTAAAAGCAGGAACGTCAATTACTCTTCCCACAACCTCGGGTTTAAACTCCAAAACCTTTTCCTCTTCAAATCTAAAAACTGCGTCCCTGGACTCCGTTTCCACCAATGGTTGTATTCTTGCTAACAAATTTCCAAATTGATCTTTGTTTACAACCTCTCGTGTCAATCCATAAAGAGCCACCATCTCATCTTGACTAAGACTTGTTTCAAAACCCTCATGTTTTAGGGTTAATCTCCTCCCTCCCCACTCGTTTATAGAAGCAATTGCTCTATCAACCAGCTCTTTATTTTCCTTCGCTGAGACAACCCCTGTTGGCACATCAATAATTTGTTTATCCGGGAGTGACCAACTTTCAACAATCTTACTTGTAAGTTGGAGTTTATCTATCTCCAGTCCATCTTTACCCGATACAGCCATAATTTTATCTTTTTCGATGACCAATTTTGGCCAAACTGGTTTCTGATTAAAGTCAGTTGCTAACTGGTCGACATACACTTCCAAATCATCCCCTTCATAACTAATCGGCACCGAAATACTTCTCGAAGAGTAAAGAGTTCTTAACTGTTCAGATACTTGGGTTAATATATTTCCGTTTCTTCCCACCGAGTATGCTTGCTCGATGGCCCAATTGAAATCTCGCTCCACCTTGATCTCATCTAATTTATTAATTTCCTTCTCGTTAATTCTTAAGATCACGTTGTTGGGATTTGTTGAAAAATATTTACTAACAAGTTTTAAAGCCGTTATTTTATCCATTCCACCCACCCCAATACCAGCCACGGACACCTTGGGGAAAATTAAATTCCTAAAAGCTAATCTATATCCCGTAAAGGCGGCACTAACCACTAAAATACATATCACAAAAATCCAGATGAGGTTTTTAAATTTATTCATTCTTGCTATACTCTAATACAGTGTCGCTCGCAACCCGACTCTACTATTTTAGCTGATATTTTTATATGGACAACCAATTTCCAATTCCAGGCCCATCCGTACCAGGGGAAGCTGCTCCGCTACCCACCCCCGAGGAAGCCACTCCACCCCCCCCAAGTTATCAAGCTCCAGTCTCTGTCAAGCCCCCTGTTGTCAAACCCTCGCCAATTAAAATTATTCTTCCCCTTCTCGCGGGAATTCTTGTTGTTGGTTTGCTTGTCTATGGCATAACCAAGTTCATCGGTTCCAGATTACCTTCAGAATCTGTCACCACGGGACAAACCATTACCTTGACATACTATGGACTTTGGGAACCATCTTCAGTAATGAAACCGGTAATTGATGAATTTGAAACTCAAAATCCAGGCATCAAAATTAGTTACCAACTCCAGTCACCTCAAGATTATCAAGATCGTATCAAGACAGCCCTTGAAGGTCAAAACTCTCCTGACGTTATCAGACTGCACTCCACCTGGCTTCCTCTCTTTGCAAAAAATCTTTTTCCTGCACCCGCCAACTCTGTGTCGGCTACCGAAGTCTCCACCAATTTTTATCCCATCGTAAGTAAGATGTTGATTTCTGGAACTCAAGTCTATGGTGTGCCGATAACTATGGATGGTTTGGCACTTTTTATGAATAACTCTATGTTTCAGCAAAAATCTCTCTTGCCCCCAAAAACCTGGGAAGATGTTTTATCTGCTGCCAAAACCCTCAAAGAAGTAGATCCTCTTACTGGCAAGTTAACTCGTGCCGGAATTGCCCTTGGTAATACTGGAAATGTTGATCACTGGCCAGACATTGTTAGTCTTATGCTCCTCCAAGCTGGTGTCAAATTAACCGACATCAAGGGTGCGGAGGCTTCCGCTACCCTGAGTTACTACACCGACTTTGTTACCAAACATCGTGTTTGGGATGACACCCTGCCTCCTTCCACCGTCGCTTTTGCTAATGAAAAAGTTGCCATGATTATTGCTCCCCTCTGGAGAGCTCCCGAAATAAAATCCATCAACCCTTCCCTTTCCTGGCAAACCGTTGCCGTTCCTCAACTTCCGGACTCGGATATTGTTAACTGGACCTCTTTTTGGTTCGAAGCAGTAGGTAAAAATTCCAAACATCCCCAAGAAGCCTGGAAATTTGTTAGTTTCTTAGCCTCAGCTAAAGCTCAGCAAATTCTTTTTGATGCGGCCACATCAGACAGAGAATTTCCCCAACCACCAGCCAACAAAGCTGTCGCCTCGCTTGCTCAAAACAACCCCGTTGTTTCTCCTTTTGTCACCAGTTTCGAAACTGCTCATACTTTTTATACCGCTAGTAATACCAGAGACGCCAAGACGGCCCTTAATTCTCGTCTGATTAAATACTTGGAAGATGCTGTTAATGCCGTCTCTCAGAACCAAGATGTCGTCAAGGCACTTGTAACTCTAAATAACGGCTTTGCTCAGGTTTTATCTCAGTATGGTTTAGTTGCAGCCCCCGCCGCCGCCACCACTCCCTAAGCCATGAATTTAGCTTCAGCCGTTGCTAAAACCATTGCCTACGGAGGTTATTTTAATTTCCCTCTTTCTCTAGAGGAAATTCATTTTTGGTTAATTTCTCCTCGTTTGGTACCTAAATCATTAATCAAAAAATATACAAACACCCTCAACCCCAAGGATATAAATCTTAAAAAAAGTCTTTTAGCCAATACCAAACAAAAGGAAATAATTGCCCTCAAACTCCTCAAATTTATCCACCTGTTTCCTTTTATTCGTCTCATTGCCTTTACCGGTTCTGTTGCTGCCAATAACACTAAAAAAAACGACGACCTTGATTTGTTAATAATTACGGAACCAAACACCCTTTGGTTCACCAGACCCCTATTTTTATTTTTTCTTTCCTTATTTTTTAATCGTCGTCATCCGGGGGATAACTCTTCAATAAAAATAAAAAATGCTTTCTGTCCTAATCTTTGGCTTGACATGTTTTCTCTTACTGTCCCCAAAAAACGTCAAAATATTTACACTGCTCACGAAGTTCTCCAGGTAAGACCCCTGTTTGACAGGGGAGGCACCTACCAAAACTTTATTAGATCCAACCGTTGGACTAGTCACTACCTGGCTAATGCCTACCACAAACTATCTGATAAAAAATACCCAAAAAAGAAATCAAACCCCTTATTTTTTATTATTGCTCCTCTTAACTACCTATTATTTATCCTTCAATATTTCTATATGCTTCCTAAAAAAACCACCGAAGTTGTCTCTCTTCACGCAGCCTACTTCCACAAGAATGATCTCTCAACCGTTCTAACCAATTATCTCAAAAACAACTAGTTATAATTACCTTAACAATGGAAATCTTTACTACTTACTTTTACCAACCATTTTTCAATATTTTAGTCGGTCTTTACTGGCTAGTTGGACAAATTTTACCCAGTCCGGACATGGGCATCGCCGTTATTTTATTTGCTGTTTCCGTTCGCCTTATTCTTTTGCCTGTTGATCTTGCCGGCGACCGCTCCGCCGAGGACAAGTACGAAATTGCCAAAAAGATAAAACAATTAAAAAAGGATTTGGCCTCTGATCCTATTCGTCTTAAAGCCGAAACTCGTCGGGTCATGCGTACTCGCCCCGGCGCGATTATCTCGGAAATCATCAATGTTGTCATCCAGGTCATGGTCATCCTCATGCTTTATCGTATCTTTACTACTGGTCTCGAAGGTGCCGACCTTCACTTGCTCTATGATTTTATGCCCAAAATTCAGACCCCCATCGACCTTATGTTTCTTGGTATCTATGATCTATCTCACACCAACAACACTCTAAACATTCTTCAGAGTTTAATGATTGCCACCAATGAAGCTATGCATCTTTATTTCTCTCCGGTCAAACCCGACAAAAAAGACTTCGTTTCCTTAGTTATTATCTTTCCCATTTTTTGCTTTGTCATTTTTATGTTCCTCCCTGCCGGCAAAAAGGTCTATATTATTACCTCGATTGCCTTTACCATGGTTGTTCGTCTAGTCAGACAGCTTCTCTATCTTTATTATTCTCTCTCCAAAAAAACCGCCCCCATTCCCCTTTCTTCATTACCAACACCAACTCCACCTGAAAAGACGATATAATATCAGAAGTTATGGCAGATTTTGATAAATTGGTTGTTTCCTTTCTCGTTGACGAAATTGTCGGCGGTTTTTTCATTTCCGTTCCACCCGGACACGTTGCCTGTGTTTATGATCGCGGTTTGGGCGTTCTAAAGCGGGTTTGGGGTCCTGGACTTCACCTTAAGATTCCCTTTTGGCAAATAGCCAAACTCTTCAACGCTCAAATTCTTGAGTATACCATTCGCCACGGTTTTGATCTTTCTCAAAAAGAGTCTCTCGGAGATGAGCCTATTACGGCTACCACCAAAGACAACAAAACAATCTCCATTGAAGGCTCGGTTCTTTTTAAGCTCGACAAAGCCAACGCTCCAAACTTTATTTCCAAAGTTGTCCGCCCCTACTCCAGAAGTCGTATTTCTTCTGCTTTTAGCCAATTCGACCATACCGAAATTGGTCCGGAACGAACTCAAATAGAAACAACCATCAAAAACGAACTTAATAAACTTTTTGAAGACAAAGGTCTCATTATTGAGAACGTTCTTTTTTCTGAAGTAAAGATTGTTGACACAGGCTCCAAACAACCGGTTCAAACTATACTTTCTACCCCCGCGACCGCCTAGTTTTGTATATACTTATCCTATGGCCTTGCCCAAATATTCGGTTCTGCAGATTCGTCCTGCCAAAGACTCACTTACGGGTCAATCTGCTTTTGTTGAGTTTTTAGCTTCCATCAAGTCTTCTCTTAAGGCTAGTTTCATGGATAGACTTCTCAACACCTACGAAACCATTACCTTGGAAATTGCCAATCTCAGTCAAACTACCTATTTTATTATTGCCTGTCCGGAACGTCTCGAACACCTTGTTCGTTCTCAAATTGCAGCCCAGTATCCAACTGCTCTCATTACCCCCATGAAAGACTACCTTGCCGACTGGTTGTCTCACGGCCAGCCTCAAATGGGTCAGTTGGTGCTCTCATCTCCCTCTCAGCTTCCCCTCAACGTCACCGAAGACGAAAAGGTTGACCAAATGACCGCCATTTTAGGCAGCCTCTCCCGTATTCCGGCAGGTCAAGCGGCTGTAATTCAAATTTGCCTTTTTGCCGCTCCCGGAAACTGGCAAAAAGCTCTTCGTAAATCTCTCGAGCCCAAACCAGTCACCGAAGGTGAAAAATCCCAACCAAACGCTCAAAAACCTTTCGTCGAGAAAAAACTTGCCTATCAAGCCTTTAGTTGCGATATTCGTCTCGCCGCTATTTCTCAGAGCGAGTCGAGCTCCAGGCAACTTCTTTCTCAAATATCTGCCGCTTTTGGTACCTACGCTCTTTCCGAAGGCAATAGCTTTAAGCTTAAAGTCGTCAAGCCGTCTTCTCACGGAAAGTTAAAGGAAATGATTATCGAACGTTCTGCTCGCTACTCTAATCAATATCAGTACCTAAACTACGCCGAAATAGCCGCCATTTATCACTTACCCGGTGTAAATCTCGCGAACATCAAAGGTATTGCCTGGGGAAAGACTTTAAGGGGAGAGCCACCGGCAAATCTTCCCATTGCCGAAGATCTCTCCGAAGAGGAAAAGCAGGATATTAATTTCTTTGCCAAAACAGAATATAAAAACAGAATTGTCTCTTTTGGTATGAAAAAAGGGGAGGATCGTCGCCGCCACGTATATATTTTGGGTAAGTCTGGTACCGGTAAATCAACCCTTTTAGCCAACATGGCTATTAACGATATTCGTCATGGTGAAGGAATGGCTTTGGTAGATCCTCACGGGGACACGGCCGAGCACCTCTTAGACTACATTCCTTCAGACAGAATTAATGATGTTGCTTACCTCGACCCTTCAGTTGTTGGTAAATCTTTTCATCTCAATCCTCTCTATGTTAAAAATCCAGCTTACTCAGAACTAGTCGCTTCGGGCATAGTCTCTATTTTTAGTAAACTCTACGGTAACTCCTGGGGTCCTCGGTTGGAATATATTTTAAGAAACACCCTCCTTACACTTGTTGGTAAGCCGGGAGCCACCCTTCTTGATGTTCCTCGACTCCTTACCAATAAGCCCTTCAGAGAAGAATATCTTTCGGCAGTTCAAGATCCTGTTCTCCATAACTTCTGGCATGATGAATACGACAAATACTCAGAAAAATTTCAGTCCGAGGCTATCTCTCCCATCTTAAACAAAGTCGGCCAGTTCATTACTTCACCCACAATTAGAGATATTATCAGCCATCCTACTTCCACCGTTGATTTTGAAAATCTCATGAACAACGGCAAAATTATTATTCTCAATCTGCCTCAAGGTAAAATTGGTGAAGATAATGCGGCTCTACTTGGAGCCATGTTTATTTCTCAAATTCAGATTGCCGCCATGAATCGTGCCAACATGGCCGAGACAGAACGTAAAGACTTCTTCCTCTATGTTGATGAATTTCAAAACTTTGCCACCACCTCTTTTATAAAAATCCTTTCCGAAGCTCGCAAATATCGTTTAAATCTAATTCTTGCCAATCAGTACACCGCCCAGCTTCCAATTGAAATTCAAGATGCTATTTTTGGTAATGCCGGTACCCTCATAAGCTTTGTAGTTGGGGCCGCCGATGCCAACCGCCTTATGAATGAATTGGGAAACTTCTACACCCAAGACGATCTCGTTGGCCTTGCTCGTTATCAGATCATCGTCAAAATCTCTGTTAATGCCTCCATCTCTAATCCCTTCTCGGCCACCACCCTGCCACTTCCGGAAATTAAAGATGATAGTCGTCAAAAAATTATTGCCGCCAGTGAAGAACAATACTATCGCAAAACCGAGGCTCTCGACATGACCCAGGCCTCTATTTATGCCCCCAGCACACCTCCCAGACCCCGTTCCTATTCTCAAGCCACTCCTTATCGACCACAGCAACAACCCCCACCCCCAGTCATTAAGAGAAATGAAGCGACGAAGCAATCATCAACAGTATTTTCAAAAGAACCCTCCCTGGAAGAACTGGACAAAGACAGAGCCGAAGGACTTCGCCCCAGTGTTGTTGGTTGCTTTTTGAACTCCGGCAAGATTCTTTTTGTTTATCAAAAAATTCATCAACTCTGGCAACTGCCACAAGGGGGAGTGGAGAATCACGAGACTCTCGTCGACGCTTTCAAACGTGAAATGACTGAAGAGTTGGGTGAAGATTTTGTCAAACAGTCAAGTTTTAAACCCACTCTTTTATCCGTCGATAAAATTGAGTTTCCTCCCGATAAACAAGGGTTGCGAGAACTAAAACTTGACTCCGGCAATCAGGTCAACATGAAGGGCAAAAAATATTATTTCCTCTATGCCACTTCCTCATCTACCAATTTGAAATTTCCTTCAGATGAAGAATACAATGACTCTAAATGGGTAAGTTATGACGAAGCTTTAGAACTGGCAAAAACTTCTACCCAAGGAGGTAAACTTAGAATTACAACATCAGTCTTAGATGTTTTAAAAAACAAAAACCTTCTCACTTTCGGAACCAATATTAATAATAATCAAAATAACAATAATGGACCCAGATCGAAACATCAACCCCCCACAAAATCCTCTCCCGGACAGCGACCCCCAAAATCAGACGTCAACCCCATCTTTTTCCCCGACAAGCCAAGAGACAACTCCACCGACAGCTTGGAGCAGCGACCCGAATCCACCCTTAGTGTCCCAGACACCAAATCAAACCTCCCAGTCCCAGTCCCCAGAGTCGATCTCCCAGCCAATGTACCAGGAAACACCCCCGATGCCACCACTTCCGATAACAACGGTTCCCTCGTCGTCTAGTTCTTCCGGCTTTCTCCGTATCTTTTTTATTGGTATAGCTTTAATTCTCTTTGGTATTCTCATTGGAGTCCTTGCTGCTCGTTTTCTCCCTATGTCTAGTACAGAAGTTCCTGCTGTTACTCCAACCCCAATAATTACTATTACTCCCTCTCTTACTCCGGAAGTCACCCCAATCTCTACCGCTTCGGCTTCAGCTAACTTTATCTGTCCAGCTAATGGTTGGGTAGACTGTATGCCAATACTCGACGAAGCTAAAATAATCTCTTGTTCTGCCAAAGCAATGGCTTGGTACAAAGCTAACTGCCCTAATTTTCAAGGAGCAGCTCTCTAGGTCTTGACAACAGGTTGAGTGCTATTTAGTGTATACTCAACTCCTAAGCCTTATCAATTATCTACAAATAAAGTATGGTGAACACTCTCACTGTCAAAAAACTCCAACCCGCCCCCGGTTACCTTCTGGTCGAGCCAGCCAAACAAGAAAAACAAACTGCTTCTGGACTTTTTCTTCCTGACTCCCACTCCGAAAAACCTCAGTATGGTACCGTCTTGGCAGCTGGTGCAAAATTAATCAATGACCGTGGTGTCGAAGTAGACTCTCCCGCTAAAGTGGGGGATACTGTCATTTACAAAGAGTGGGGTGGAAATGAAGTTGAGATTGGTGATACTAAATATCAATTTCTCAAATTTGACGACATCTTAGCAATTGTTAAATAAATATGGCCAAACAAATCATTTTTTCTGAAGAAGCTCGCGCCAAACTTGTAACTGGCGTTAGTAAACTTGCCCGAGCCGTTGTCACTACTCTTGGACCTAAAGGCAGAAACGTCGCCATTGATAAAAAATGGGGTGCACCCACCGTTCTTCATGACGGTGTCTCCGTTGCCAAAGAAGTTGAACTCGCTGACCCTTTTGAAAACATGGGAGCCCAACTTGTTAAAGAAGCCGCCAGTAAAACCAACGACATTGCTGGAGACGGAACCACCACTGCAACCCTTCTCGCCGAACAAATTGTCATCGCTGGAATGGAAAGTATTACTCATGGAGCAAACCCCATGCAGATGAAGCGCGGCATCGATAAAGCTGTTTCCGCCGTTGTCAAAGAACTGGGAAAAATAAAAAAAGATCTTTCCGAATCCGATTGGGAAGCCGTCGCCACCATCTCTGCCCAAAACAAAGAAATCGGTAAAAGAATTGCCGAAGCTCTACTTTCTGTTGGCCGTGATGGAGTCGTGACGGTAGAGGAGTCCAAAGGTATGGAATTTGAGATCGAGAAAAAAGAAGGTATGCAGTTTGATAAGGGCTATGCATCCGCCTATTTTGCCACAGACGCCAGTAATATGGACGCCACTATCGAGAATCCATATATCCTAATTATCGATCAAAAAATTAGTGCTCTAAACGATATTGTTCCTTTCCTGGAAAGCACCATGAAAGTTACCAAAAATATTGTCATCATTGCTGACGATATCGAAGGAGAGGCTCTTGCCATGTTAGTCGTCAATAAAATGAGGGGGAACTTCAACGTTCTCGCCGTCAAAGCGCCCGCCTTCGGTGATAGAAGAAAAGCCATCCTCCAAGACATCGCCATACTCACCGGGGGAACACTCATCTCCGAAGACACTGGTCGTAAACTTGACTCCGTCACCATTGAAGATCTTGGCCAAGCCGACAGTATCTGGTCCGACAAAGATAACACCCAGATCATTGGGGGAAAGGGAGATCCTTTAGCTCTCAAGGCTCGCTTAGTTCAAATCAAAAAAGAATACGACAAATCCACTTCCGAGTTTGACAAAGAAAAACTGGCCGAAAGAATCGCCAAACTCTCAGGCGGTGTTGCCGTCATCAAAGTTGGTGCCGCGACGGAAGTCGAACTAAATGAACTCAAAGAAAGAGTCAAAGATGCCGTTGGCGCAACCAAGGCCGCCATTGATGAAGGAATAGTTCCTGGGGGTGGTGTTGCTCTACTTAAGGCTCGCAGAGTACTTGAGGAATTAAAAGGAGACAATGCTGACGAAGAAGCTGGAATTAAAATTGTCAAAGACTCACTATCCCAACCTCTTCGCTGGCTTGCCAAAAACTCCGGCTTCGATGAAGACTTAGCAGTTAAAACTGTTGAAGACAATAAAAGTGTAAACTTTGGTTTCAACGCTCTCACTCTAGATTTTGAAGACATGATCAAAGCCGGTATCCTCGATCCAGTCAAAGTTACCCGCTCCGCTCTTCAAAATGCCGCCTCAGTTGCCGCCATGATTCTTACGACAGAATGTCTCATCACCGATATTCCAGAAGAGAAAAAGGAATCAGCTGCTCCCAACATGGGGGACATGGGAATGTAACAGCAATTTATCAAAGCTACAAAGAAAGACCTCGCAAGAGGTCTTTTCTTCATCCGAAGAACCCTGTACGCAAGAAGCGTGGCGGGGATTTTTTTAATAATTAATATCTTATTCACAAAATAAACGGGTTTTCCACACAACACAAATAATTGATAAATCAATCAAATTGTTATATTAATCTGTTGAAAACTGTTTATCTCTTGTTTACTCTACCCAAAGCCAAATAAGGCTGGGGGTTAATATTTTTCTCGTTTTTGATCACCTCAAGGTGAAGGTGAGGTCCGGTAGTTTTTCCGGTTAAACCAACCTCACCAATCGGCTTATCGGTTGTTATAGTATCTCCCTCGTTGACGAAAATCTTGCCCATGTGTCCATATAAAGAAACGGTATCGTTTCCGTTATCAATCCATACAGCTCTGCCATAGTCATACTTAAGGTACTGAACCTTAATAACGACACCTTCCTTAATAGGGTAGATCTTAGATCCCAAAGGAGCTGTTAGGTCGATTCCGGGGTGTCCAAAACGGAAACCCTGAGAAACACCTGTATAAGCAGGAAGAACATTGGCATAACTCTTACGGGTCTCAAGAGGGATCTCCGTATTAAGAGTTTGTATATTTGCAGCGACCACAGACTGGTCGATTGGGAGGAAAACTAGTCCGGAAGCCAAGGAGGTCATTGAAATGATTCCACCCAAGACAGCTTTAATAGTTTTTCCTTCGAACATCGGTCTGATGAGTTTTGAAACAGGGTTTGATGTTCTGGTTTTTGGTAGTATGTTTAGTATCATAAACGCGGGTATTGCCCCGCATCAGGTACAAAAAATGCTTGAATTTCTCAAGCGAACGGTATCATACCATATCAAATTGCCAATGTCAAACCCATAGCCCCTGACTTGGTATATCCTTAATCTAGATATGTTAACCAAAGAACAAATCCAAAACAAAAACGTCTTGCTTCGAGCTGATCTGGATGTCCCCATTAGCCAAGAGGGCAGGGTCAAAAACGACTACCGTCTCCTAGCTCTTCTACCCACGATAAAGCTTTGTCTTGAGCACGCCAAAAAAACAGTTATTATTGGTCATCTTGGCCGCCCAACAGGGGAGGGCTCCTCTTTAAGCCTGGCTCCCGTAAGAGATAGCTTAAATAGACTGTTAAATCAATCTATTTTACTTCTTCCTTCGGGTATTTCTCCAGGGGAGAGGTGGAAGGGGGAACCCCCCTTGGTTCTTATGGAAAATTTAAGGTTCGACCCTCGAGAAGAAAAATTAGATAGGGGATTTGCCAATGAACTAGCCATCGGTGCCGATATTTACATTTATGAAGCCTTTGCCACGTATCGTGACTCGACCAGTTTAACCTTAATACCCGAAATTTTACCAACTTTGACCGGTTTTAGGTTTGATGAAGAAGTCCAAACGCTCCAAAAAGTACTTAATAATCCCCTTCACCCAACTCTTCTGTTAGCTTCAGGAACAAAGCAAAATAAGCTGGAAATAATCAATAAAGTAAGTCAAAAGTTTGACCAGGTTCTTCTTGGTGGGTTATTTGCCAAGCAGGAAGATAGGACTCCAGACGGTTTTGATCTTAACGAAACGACTACCTCTCGGTTCATAAGCTCGATTCTCGAAGCCAAAACCATCGTTCTTAATGGCCCTGTTGGCATGTATGAAGATGGCATTCATGGCCAAGCTACTAAAGCTATTTTCAAAACCATCATTGACTCTCAAGCCTACTCTATTTTAGGTGGCGGTGATACCCTAGCCGCGATACCTGTTCTGGGCTTCTCCTATGCCTCTTTTAGCTTCGTCAGCACCGGAGGTGGTGCAATGCTCGAGTTTCTGGCTAGTGGCACCCATCCTATGCTGGAAACCCTTAAAAATGCTAAACTGAGTTAGTTATATTTATAACCTGCCCTATGGTTAACTTTTCGATTAATGGTTTCGGAAGGATCGGACGCTCCGCTATGCGTGTTTGGTTACATAATCACCTTGACGACGCCAATCTCGTCGCTATTAATACTTCCGGTTCGCAAAACGTTGCCGGCTGGGCTTATCTTCTCCGTCACGACACTGCCTACGGCACCCTTCCCTACTCCATCTCTTCTGAGGAAGTTCAAGATCCCAAAGAAGCCACGGACGCCAAACCAATCATTGGCTACATCACTATTGAACATCCTAAAAAAACTCTTAAAATCCCCGTCCTTGCCCAACGAGACCCAGCTAAGATTCCCTGGGTTCAGTTCGGTGTCGAGGTCGTCATCGAGTCTACGGGAGCTTTTACGAGCCTGGACAAAGCCATTCTTCATCTTCAGGGGGGTGCCAGATTTGTTGTTCTTTCCGCTCCTGCCAAGGGCGGAGGTGTACCTACGGCTGTTTTAGGCGTCAACGACCAAGACGTCATCACCAAAGATCGCACCGGCACACTTTCTGTGATTAGCAATGCTTCGTGTACTACCAACAGTGTTGCCCCCGTAGCTGATATCCTTCACTCCAAGATTGGCATTCTCAAGGCCATGCTCACTACAGTGCATGGCTACACCGACGATCAAAATCTTCAAGATAACTCTCATCGTGATCTTCGCCGCGCTCGTGCCGCCGCTCAAAATATTGTGCCTACTTCTACCGGAGCTGCCATTGCTGCCACTCAAGCTATTCCCGAACTCCAAGGGCTTTTTGATGGCATCTCCCTTCGTGTTCCCGTCATCACTGGTTCCATTACCGACTTTACCTTTATTACTCGGCGCTCCACTTCCGTCGAAGAAATAAACCAAATTTTTATGGATGCCGCCAATGACCCTAGATACCGTGGTATTTTAGCCGTGACTGACGAACCATTAGTCTCTTCTGATATCGTTGGCCGTCCGGAATCTAGCATTGTTGATCTCGAAATGACCCGTGTCGTCGACGGTACTCTGGTGAAAGTTCTCGCTTGGTACGACAATGAATGGGGCTATGCCAATCGTCTTGTTGAGGAAGTCATCAAAGCCGGCGATCTCTACTAAGTTACTTAAACAGTCACTTTTTTAGTGGATAAATAATTAGTATATTTCTCATATTTGTACTTCAAATATGGGGCAGAAACGATATCTTGATAAATCAATGCTGCAACATTTTTTGCACAATTTCCTCCGTAACTAAGTTGAAACGATCTACGATTAGTATATATAGGAACATGTCGCTCGCTTACTAAACGGCCAATATATGTTCCGAGTTTCTCCAGAAAACTCCTACTTCCACTTGTGAATATTATCTTTAAGCGTCGTCTTATATTTTCAATATGGATACAACCATCACTATCAAAATATCCTCTCAGAAAATAACTGAAGAATTCGTTGGGTATTTCGGGCAACTCGATTACCAATGACTTTCTGGGGCATAATCCGAGTTTAGTCAAATCATCATAAATTACTTTGTTCCCAATTCTCACATAATAATTTGTTTTACACCAATACTCTCTATCGTCAATTTTCATGACTCGAGGACCTCGAATTACAATAGTTTGCTTAGTTGACATTACCCATAAAATATCCCTCAGAATATCAAGGTCATTATTTGAAAGACAAAGATAACAAGTTCTTGATGACTTTCTACAATCCTCCACGGCTCCATCGGCATAAATAAAGCCTAAGACGTAAGCCATGGAAGGAGACCATACTTTAAAAAAATTTCATTAATCTTTTTCCTGTTATATCCACCTCTTTTGTCTCTTTCCACAATTAATTATTACCAAATAAAACCCAAAAGTCAATAATAAATATCATCAGAAAACAACCATTAAATTAATCCTTCTCATAAATGGTAAAATAGTGCCTGAAGTGGCCGGATGTCGAAGTGGTAACGATGCGGTCTGCAAAACCGCCATGCGAGGGTTCGATTCCCTCTCCGGCCTCAATATCTTGTGTTCGACATCTTGACATAATCTGCTATCATAGACACAAATGAAGACAAACTTACTCAAGCTCTCTGCTATCCTTATTTTTTCCGTTTTTCTTGCCGGGTGCAATCTTAACCCCTTCGCCAAAAAAGCCGGTATCCAAGTTACCTCTAGTCCCGAAGCTAATGTCCTGATAAACGGAGAATCTGTCGGCAAAACTCCTGTATACATCGATAACAAAAAACCAGGCTCCTACACCATCCAAATGACGGCTGTTGATAGTGGTCAAACCTGGGAAACCAAAGCTGACCTTCTTGGCGGCGCCCTAACTACCGTTCATCGTGAGTTTGGTGAAACTCTGGACAAATCTCACAGCTATACTCTTTCCTTTGAAAAACTCAGTAACAATAAAGCTGCCGCAGTTAGTATTGTTAGTCTTCCCGCCAGTGCCACAATAAGTATCGACGGCAAGCCCGAGGGTTTTTCCCCCAGGAGTATTGATATTGAACCGGGGCCCCACGTCTTCACTTTTACCAACCCAGGTTATCAAGACAAAATAGTTAATGCTTCGGTTCAGGCTGGATATCGTTTGGTTTTAAACTTCACCATGTCTGCTCTCGATATTACTCCCACACCTACACCTACTATTGGCAGTGCTACTCCCTCGGCAGGTCTTGTCACCCCCACACCCGCCAAAACAGTTACTCCTCTTCCCAAACAAGCAACTTCCTCAGCAACCCTTGCCAAGCCCTATGTCGAGATTCTTTCAACTCCAACAGGCTGGTTAAAGGTTCGTGAAACAGCCTCAACCGGAAGCAACGAGCTCGCCAAAGTCAATCCTGGTGACATTTTCCCCTACAAAGAATCCACAAACTCCGGTTGGTATCAAATTGAATATACCAAAGGCTCTTGGGGCTTTGTCTCCTCTACTTACGCCAAGTTGGTTAAGTAAAATTTTAGGCAATATAGTACAAAACACCAATTATCACCACTACCCACAAGCCTACAGTGATGATTAAAGGTTTGTCCGAAAACAACACTCTCTCCGGGCTTTCTCCCTCATTTTTTTCGTAGATAAGCTGCAAATATCTCATGATGCCATAAACCACAAAGGGGATTGTGATCATCATCCACTTTTCGGAGATTAATGTCTTTGGTAGTATCGAAATTAAGGATAGTGCCCTACCGTCCGGCACAATCTTGGGATGATTAAAGGTAAATAAAGAGTAGGTAATCCAAGTTGCGGTCGCAAACATGGCTGTGTAAATATCCAAGAGTTTCTCTGTATAGTGCTTTAGAGTTTCTCTAGTAGATGACCCCTTTCCCGAGGACATCATCAGTGTCATCTCTCCCCTTCGTTTCCCCACCGCCAAAAATAGCGAAGCTGAGATTACCGTCAGTAAAAACCACACATCCATGTGTGCCGAAATTACGAAAGCTCCCGCATAAACTCGAATTAGATATCCCAAGGCAATTACGATTACATCGATAATCGCTATTTTTTTCAAAAACCCGGTATACAAAACCTGAATGAAAAGGTACACCAAACAACTGATAAAGAAAAATAGATTTAAAGTATATGCCCAAGTCAGGCCAATAATTGTTCCGGAAATTAATGCAAAAAAAGCTACCGGTATTGGTAAGGCGCCAGAAGCAATTGGTCTATTTTTTTTAAATGGATGCAATCGGTCGGTACTAACATCCAAAAGATCATTAAAAATATATGTCGCGCTGGATAAAATCGTAAAAATAAAAAACGCCTGTGTCACTAATCCGAATGCCCCCTTTTGGTAAAGCAGTCCTGTAAATATCAAGGCCCCAAATAAAGCAAAATTTTTCAACCACTGCCTTGGTCTTACTGTTTTGAATAGCGCAATGAGTATTGCCATACGATAAATGCTGTCATTAATATTACCAATCCTATCATAATTATAAGTTTTGTCCGAGCTTCAAAGCTCAAAGCTGCGACTCCTAGCATCACTGCCGCAAACCAATAAAACAGTGCTACTCTTCTTTTTCCCCAACCCATGGCCATTAGTTTGTGATGTAAATGGCTCTTGTCTCCCCATACCGGCGATTTTCCCGACACTAACCTTTTAATCATAATATATAAGAAGTCAATTAATGGAATTCCTAAGACGATTATCAAAGCACCCACTTTGGCTGTCGCCAAAATAGATATCACACCCAGCAATAAGCCAGCCAAAGAAGTTGCCGAGTACCCCGGCATAATTTTTTGCGGATAAAAATGAAAAACCGTCAGTCCAGCGAAAGCTCCTGCCGTCGCAAACGCAAGAATGGCTACCGGCCATTGCGTAATATCCGCACTAAAGTTCAAAGAAATGAGACCTAAGACCACGGCCGCGATAGTAATTACTCCGCTAATTTGTCCATCCACCCCAGACGACCAATTAATGGCATTCATAAGAGATGGAATCCAAAGTAGGGCAAATAAATCAGCGAGGAGCCAAATTTCATGATGTTCCCCCAGCAAATCAAAACCTAGTTTGGGAGTCGACAAATCAATTACTCCCCCCAAGGGATTACTTATAAAAGCAATTCCAATTCCAGAACCGACGATAATGGCCGTTACTAAAAAATTCATCCCCAGTCTAAGGTATGGACTCGAGCTCCTAATATCATCTATCAGTCCCACAATCAAAGTTAATAACCCAGCCACACCAATTGCCAGCAAATGGCTATCCGGTTTTAACAAAAGCATTACTGTCACCGCCACCGCAAAAAAAATCGGAACTCCTCCACCTTTGGGCACCGGGGTTTTGTGGATATGTGCTGGGTGAGGAGTTTTAGCGGGGTCAATTACCCAACCCCTTTTTTTAAAAAATATAATCGTCAAGGGCGTTACCACAAGACTGATTATCAAAGCCAGAAAAAAGGGAATTACCGTAATTACCATTACCGGGTTCATACGTTTAGAAAGATCATCATAACTCGGAAAAAACTCGCCGCCATCAAAAATATTGCCGTCACTACCCCAACCATGATTGTATTTTGTACGGTGACGTCATTTTTACCTGCCCAATTAGCCAAAAGTCTTGTCAAAACCAAAACTCCTTCCGTGCCGGCAAAAATCCAAACAAACCATATTTTTCCAATCAACTGTTTTTCACCAAAAGGAAAAGAATAAAGCCAAGGTAGTTGAGGTGGTAATTTACTCCAAAACAAAGCCATTACCCCAGCCATAATTAATACTACAATCACTCCGATCCAAAATAACGTCACCGAAGTAGTAATTTTTTGTCTTTCTGCCACAATTTGAGTATATATCAGGCAAACACTATTATGCTTTTTTTTCTGTTACTCGATACTCCATATATCTTCCCATCATTAAGCGAGTATGGGCATCCAGTCCCGGCAGGGCCGAGAAAAAGAAACCTACCACAGGTAACAAAACAAATTCAAAAGGGGACACAATTCCTCTCCACCAAGGCAGATCCTTTACTTTAGGCCGAGCCTTTAAATCGATGAGAATCATCGCAATCATACTGACGAGAGACAAAGTCAAAATGGCCGAAGACACCTGAGGCAGTGTTTTCCCCATTACTGTTCTGGAAAATGTCGGGTTCAAAAGTGGTGGCAGGTTGGCCGCGACCGTAATAATAAACCAGTTCACAGGCCACATAAAGTGATCTTCAACTACCTTAAACACTCTAATTGTTTTGTCCCAAAATGGAGCTTTAGTATCCAAAATATATCGTTTGATAATATAAGAATCATCCGAAGCTCCCCACGCCCAACGCTTTACCTGTTCATATGTATTTGTGTAAGTACTCCAGAAACCATCGGCTTCAGCAGCATCGGCAAACACCGAAATATACAAAGGTTCCACCTCTACTTTTCCTTCCGTGGCAAAATATGTCTTAAAGAAAATACGATAGTCCTCGGGAATAACATCGGTATCCCAGTAATCAATATCGTCCATCAACCTCAAACTCATTGAATAAGTCGAAAAGTTTATTAAACGGTCCGGTCGTGACAGCTGTGCCATATTAATTACACTACTCATACGGTTAAATACTCTCATTGGCCAGGGGATACGCTCAATATTGTTGTAAAAAACAATCGCCCCCTGCCAAATCTTGTGATATCTATTTGGATCGTCAAGAAACATGTAGGTCAAGGCCGCCAAGTGATTTGGGTGTAATGCCACATCACAATCGACCGACGAAATAGTCATCTTGTCCATATCCCAATCATCGTGTTTAGGCAGCGTTCGAAGACTTTCCCACTACTTCCCCGGTTAGATTAGCGGGATGATAAGTAAAAAGTAGTTCCGCAAACTTTCCCTTAAATTTATCTCGTAGTTGTTTCTCTCTGCTTCTGTTAATTTCCTCTCCCGCTCTTGCCTCCATTGCAATCAAAGGAATTATTTGTTTTGCCCCAAGAGTCTGTTTCTCCAAAGCTTCCAAAGTGCGCACCAAGATATCCCCCGGTTCCTTATACGTAGGCAACACAATCACATGCTTAACCTCCATCCAGTCTGCAAATCCTTTTACATCTCCCATCCAGTCATACTTTTCTGCCGCTTTAATTCTAAAATATGACATTACCGAAGCAACCGACAGAGTTAGTGATCTATAAAGCCAATAAACATTAAAACTGATGATGAAATAAGCAACTCCTACAGGCCAAAAAATTGACCCCCACACCGGGAAAAGAATAAATGACCAGCTCACAAATCCGGGCAAAATCTCAAGTACCCTTTGACTTTGGTGGGGATATTTGTTGATTAGATATCTAAGGAATACAAACATAAGGCATTATTTCCAGTTTGATCAATTATTGTTTCGGCATCTAAATGTAGCTCTTGGGCAATTGCTGTAGCTATTATTTTAACATTTGCAGGGGTATTTACCGTTCCGCGGACAGGTTCGGGGGTGAGATAGGGGCTATCTGTCTCCAAAAGGAGTCTCGAAAGGGGTACCAAAGCCAAGAGCCTACGTAGCTCTTGAGCCGATTTATAAGTGATATTTCCAGCAAAACTCACGTAGAAACCCTTACTTAGGACATATTTCAGAAAATTCTCACTCCCCGCAAAACAATGAAACTGGCCTCTTGGGAGCTTCTCCATTCTTTCCAAAATAGCTTTCATCTCCATTTCTGCTTCCCTCATATGAATTACTACCGGCAGTCTCAATCTGACTGCAAGCTCAATTTGAGCCGTAAATATTTCCAACTGTTTTTCTTTTGTTTTTTTCTCCTTATCGTAATAAAAGTCTAGGCCAATTTCCCCAATTCCAATTACTCTTTCTGATTTACTACTAATTTCTTCTAGCTCATAGATCATTTGATTCACGTCCGTCACACTCTCAATCTCCTCAGGGTGAACGCCCACCATCGCATAAAGACCCTCCTGTTCAGCAATCAAAACCGTTCTTCTGGCATTCTCCACACTCCCGGAAGGCATAAATATTTTTTCCACCCCGGCATCCACCGCTTCCGCAATCACCCCCTTTACATCAGTGAACTTTGAGTCGGTCAGGTGGCAATGGGTATCAATTAACATTATGATAATCGTGCAAACAAATTCTCCGCTTTTTTAATTTCCTCTACGCCATACTGCGCCATGATTTTCTCGGAAGTAGCCGGCATAAAAGGCACAAGATCTACTCCAATCTGGCGGAT
>Ga0075856_126_pt1 | contig 34340 bp, 32 predicted proteins | sample RifGroF2_FD_67958 | JGI IMG/M metagenome (GOLD analysis project Ga0075856, IMG submission 67958) | Microgenomates (Collierbacteria) bacterium GW2011_GWF2_42_51 | reverse complement strand
CCACCGCACAATGGCCTAGTGTAGGATTTTCCTCGTTCCAGTGATCTGGAGACATAGAAGTCTCCTTTTTCCCAGATTTGACAACAGCTTCTTGAAATTGTTCTTTATTAATCATTACTAGCCATTTGTGTACTTTTCTAGTAACCTTCTGCACATTTATGTTTATTTCTGTTACTTTATGAGCTGGTAACGGTACTCAGCTCGAACCTATTCCCACTTTGGTTGTTTTCTAAACTCTGTGACTATATTACACCTGAATTAGTTCTAAAACTCAATTTACTCAAAGATAGAATGGGCATTAAGAGTTTCCGACGTTCTTGATATACTACTAGTACCGAATGATCTCTGCGGTGAAGGTACCTTACTTTTAGGGAACTAATGGCACAAATTGTGATCCTCTTAACCGCAGGGACCGAACGAATAAATATGAATCCTTTTTTAGTAATCACCCCAGACAAAGATACAATCGACCTAATCTACAAGATCAGAAAAGAGTTGGTAGAGAAACAATTTGGAATTGTTGATTCAAGAGCAAAAGTTCTTCCGCATATAACGTTAACCTATATTGAAGAAGAACTAACGAAGGAAAAGATAGAGGCAGTAATAAATAGCCTTAAAAAGATGGACTTACCAAAAAGTTTCCAGATTAATGTTAAAGAAATTGTAAACTGGGACCAAAAGATAGTTGCAATGTTTGACCCTTCTGCCTTAAACCAATTAGTAGAAAATTTCAAGCTAGTTTTTAAAGGACTTTCCATCAAAGCCAACTCCAACTACGAAGGACTGTATGGAAAAACAATAGGTGATCATATGAAAATTGCTCGAGAGGTGAAACTTGAAAAAATACCCATTGCTTTAGAACTTATTCAAAATACTTTCCCCAATAAATTCAATCTAGAAACGGTTGCCTTTATTGATTACGATTGTGAAGAAAAAGATATTCTTTGGAAGAAAAGCCTGGAACAAGGGAAAATATGACTTATTGTAATTTTCTAGTAACTTTATGTACGTTTGTAGTGACTTCTGTCGCATCTGGAGCGAGATACCATAATTGGCTCGAACCTACTTAGCCAGGAAGAGTATATCAAAAAGTATCTACCGTCTCCGATTTAGCACTTATTTCTAAAGTAAAATCGGCCTTCGCTATTACGTTACAGCTGGTCTAATTCTACACCTAAACATTTTGAAAGATTTATTTGGAATCAAGACTTTTCCGAATTTAGTCATTACCAATACCCGTTGCCAACGTAAAGAGTTTCCTGGCCGTTTAACACGTAGTTAAATAATTCATTAGATTCAATTGAAGCAACCATACCACCAGTATCTTCCTTGATTCGGTCTTTATTGTTTTTCCATGAAAAATGTTGGGGTAGCATTACAAATCCATATTTTTGATGTAATTTTATTGATTTTTCATCGTTAGGATTAACCGATAAAAAGCCAATGTCACAGCCCTTCTCTTTTAAGTATTTCATTGCTTCTCCAGCAACTTTGGTGGCTATACCCATATGCCTAAAATCTGGGCGAGTGCAAATACCATACCCGCCGAGTTTTATCTGTCGCCCCTTGTAGTTTTGCTCGGCAATATGAACACCAGCCCAACCAACTAAAGAGTCATCAGTATAAGCAAGTACCTGAATCGCTGGCTTATGATAAAAATCTTCATTCGCCTCTTCACCATCAACATCTACAAAGCATTGCTTTTGCAATTTGGAAATTTCATCTGCTTCCTTTTGAGTAGGAGTAGCGACCAAGATTATACCAACTCTATTTTCGTCATCCATGTTATTTTGTGTAATTTCAAGTAACTTTATGTATGTTTATGGTGATTTCTGTGCATTTGGAGCTGGTAACGATAATGTGCTCGAACCTATACGATCTTTTAACTCCTAGACTGATTGTACAACTCAAGGAATTAAAGCGCCACATGGGTCTTTTAAGTTTCAAAGATCCATATATCAAAAGACCCGTTAAAAGAAGGAAAAAGTAATACATATGAGCTATACTCTGCTTACCGAATGATCCCTGTGGTGAAGGTACCTTACTTTTAGGGAACTGATGACACTTTTGTGATTCATCTTAGCTACGGGATCGCCCTTCGGGGGGATATGAATATGATAAAAGAATGGCTTAATAAGTTTTTTAAGAGCGGCAAAATTATTGTTATAATTTTTTGTTTTAATGTAATTATTTTACTTTTGCATTTATTTCGAGCTTCTTTTGTTCAGATAGATAACACAACCATACTCTTGATGCTCCTGGTTCTACTGACGCCCTTTGCTTCTCATATAAAGAAAATCAAGTTCGGAGATTTTGAAGCTGAAATCAATCAAGATATAAAAAAGGCTGAACAACAAGCCAAAGAAATTAAATCGGAAGGTGGAGATAAAGAACAAGTAATTAAGAAAAATTCAGTTATTGAGGAATTGGAAGAATTAGCAGCAAAGGATCCCGTTTTGGCACTTGCAAAATTACGTATCGAAATTGAGAAAAAACTAAAAAGACTGTATACGTTTAAAGAAACTGTCCCTTCAGGTATAAAAATGATGACTCAGGTTTTGGCTGGAACCGGTGTTATTAGCAATAAGTTGAGGCGTTTAATTTTGGATGTAACCTCTATTCTTAACCGGGTCGTTCACGGAGAAGATATTCCCACAGAAACAAATATCGATAAGATTCTTAATATCGGTTCTGAGATCCTTGATGAATTAGACTATATTCTTTTCCAAAAATTTATAGCCCCAGCTTCCAAAAAAAGAATAAATAAAAAAGAATTGAATGAATACATGGATGCAGTATATGAGGTTACAACTGTAGTTCCATTAGTGAATAAGCCACAGGTCAATACACGCCTATTAAATCAAGAACAATTGTATGAATTTCTCGATGGTTATGAAGAATATGCAGAGTTTTTGGTCGAAATTAAAAAAATAAAATGAAAAAACACACTGGAACCCTGTCCGAAATCATAGAAGGTGAACATACTAAAACTTTAAACGCTCTCAATAAATATGGAAACAACTTTGCTCATAACTTGAAGACTTTTCAACTTCTTGAAAGCTTTATTACTGAATTTAATGCTCCACAGGATATCTTTTTAAGATTCTATTATTCCGCTCGAAACTTCTATCTGCTTACCTTGTTTTCAATAATACGCCAACATCATGTACAGTCATCTCTCAATTTAAGACAATTAATTGAATCTGGGACAGATGCCGCTTATTCTATTGCATTCCCTGATGTAGAGAAGTTCGCAAAAACAGACGAGTTTGGGATTATGGACTCCACAGACAAACTCAAGAGCAAAAGATATAAATGGTTAAGTAAAAATTACCCTACTACTTCCAATGCTATATTGAAAATAAAGAAACCCGTGCAGGTTTCAAGTCATTCAAACTTAGTTGACTCTACCAGAGGATATAGGTTTCTCCCTTCTAAAGAAGGAGCTCAGATTCAGGTATCATACTTCGACTTTCAGGATGACTACATGGAAAAGACAGCTCTTTGGCGGTTGGCTAACACAACCCTTGCAATAATGGGTTTATGGTATGAAGTAAGCCAAAGTTACAAAGGCGTCAAAGTCATTTCCAACTTTGCTGAAAAGCATTCAGGGCTAATGAGTGAAAATCAAGAAATCAAAGAGGAAGCTATGCAGACAGAAAGGTTTAAAAAAGCAGATACTCTTGCCCGAACAAGAGAAACAAAAAGAACAAGAAGCGAGGAAAAGTGATGGCACAATACTAGTTTGTGATCCATCATGGCCACAGAGATCGCTTGCAAATAGGTATCAAAATATGAACGGAGATGATAAAGCATTGGTAACTCAGGGGATTAGTCAGCTAAAAAAATCGGCTGGAGAGTTAGCTGAGAATGTCACAATAAATAATAAAAAGGAGTTTGTAAGTGTGGTGGGTTTATTACTTCACAACCTTGCCTCAGTCGTCGTTCCTGGATATGCCGTAGGTGCGGGGACCATAAAAGATTATTATGATCAAAAGGTTAATAAGAAAAGACAACAAGAGATTGATTCTTTTCTGGGCTATTTGAATAGACGTTTGTCTTCAGTTGAGATAAAGCAAGAAGCGGTCGATTATTTTGAAAACACAATTGTGTTTCAACTTGAAGAAATAACTCGGAAATTATTAACAAATCCCGGCAGAGGCTTTGATGAAGTAATAGCTGAATTTGTTGCTAGCGCATTAGAAAACATGGATCTTCATCCCAAAACTAAAGATCTTGTACTATCTACACTCCTAAGCCTGGACAGCGTAGATCTTTTGGTGCTTAAAACTATGGACAAGCATTTTCTTTCAAATTTACCCCAAAATGGAGGAAATGGTGCTAAGGGTGTAACCAGAGATTCTATTTGTACCTTACTTAAAGACCGCAATATGGACGAAGCTGTTATTGATCGATCTCTGCAGCGACTACAGTCAGAATCACTTATTCAACCCATGAAAATTAGTGCTCCCACTATTACTGAAGCTCCGACTGCGGATGAGTTGTATAAAGGAAAACGACCTGACCAATTCGATGCTCCCGGAGGATTTATTAATACAGGTTTCGGTAGAATATTTATTAATTTTCTTAAACTGAATGGAGACAAATGAGTAACAAAAATGATATTGATGTAATAATTCAGAACCTTGAATCATCGTTGGACGCAACTTCTGAGTCAAAAAAACAGTTGAGCGAATACACAATTCAGCTAGGGAAACAAGAAGGACAAATTGAATCGGCAATTGGCTTATGGGAAGAAATGAAAGGACAGAATGTCACACCTCCTCAACCAATCACAGCCTCTGGTGTTGCATTAACTTACATACTTCAACAATTATCACAAGATTTAAAGACGCACGTCTCGAATCCAAGTTGGGCAAATCAGCTACAAGCTTTGGGGACAACTACCCTAACAATAAATTCTGTCGCTGCTTCTGGAGCCTCGCTCTCATACCCACCAGGATATCGTTCACAAGCCCTTGTTCAAGTAAATCTAATTGAAGAGAGGTACAGTCAACGATCTGCGATCTCGCAGAGACTTCATACAATTGATCAGTCATTAGGCCAAGAATATGATAACGCTTGGCAAACATTGCACCAGGCCACTCAAGACCCTACCCGCTCACCGATGTTCCTAATGAGGGAAGTCGAACGCAGATTGCTTGATTTTTTTGCTCCAGAGATCAAAGTTAGAAAGTATCATTCGTTAGTTCCTGGAGACAAAATAACAGGTAGACATAAGATAAATTACTTGAAATCAATAATCAAACCATCTGCACAAGCCGCTTTTCTTGCCCAAGAACAGGCACTAAATGACATTTATGCTTTATTGAGTGCCAATTAGATACCGAGAAAACTAGAGCATTTTTATACCAAGCGGATGCTCTGATTCAATTATTATTAGATTCTTTTTAGGTTCGATTCTCGTTACCCGCATTTTTCACCCCCAGGCTAAACTCCAAAAAAAACCTGGTTTAAACCAGACTATTTGTTGAATTCAGGGCTAAATCTGAAGAAATTTCAATTTATTCTCGTTAGGAGCGGGTAGCGGGAATCCGAATGCTAAAGTACTAGGCAGTGCCTGCCGTCGCCCACATTCGCTCCTGCTCATGGCGTGTCGTTCCGTGATACACCATTCCAAAAACAAAGAGCGGGAAACGAGACTCGAACTCGCGACCTTCTCCTTGGCAAGGAGACGCTCTAGCCAACTGAGCTATTCCCGCAATGCCTGTATTTTAGCTTTAATGAAGGGAATTTTCAACCGTTTGGATGATTTCTTCTGAAAGTCCTGATTCTATGACAGTTCGAGCAAACAAGATCACATTTTTGTATTTCTTTGAGAAGTCTCTCTTTGGTAAAGTATGCTTGACTGACTAGTGTGCCAATATTTCCATGTTTGTAGTTTTTATCACGATGGTCAAAATCCATAACATATGGTGGATATTTTCTTCCACAGTCGGCACAGGGTAAATTTTTCAGAGCACTTACGAACTCTCTTTGATCTTTTCTGCGAGTTCGGTTTCTATTTACTGATAACCGAAGTTGTCTCTCGTGGTTTTCTTGATAGTATGTTTTTCCTCTAATTCTTAAACATTCCTTACAATGATTGTAATGCTCACCTGCTCTTTTGCCCTTATGTCGAAAATAGTATTCCGATAGTTCCTTCTCAACGTGACATTTTGAGCACTTTTTCACATACCATCATACGACTTAGTCTGAAAAACATCAACATTGTTTTGTGCCGAGGGTCAGAATTGAACTGACATCTGAAGTTTTTCAGACTCCCGCCGTGACCACCTTGGCTACCTCGGCAACAGCCTAGATTATATCAAAAAAGCCACTCTTGTGGAGTGGCTGATTTTGTTTAGATATATTGACGGAGACGAAAAAGAACTTTGTTCAGATGGCGGAGGCCGGTATAACCCCGACGATTCTTTTTGAGTTGAAGGCGCAGAGAAGTAATCTTCTCTGCATCTTGGTCAATCATGGCTTGTTTCAGTTGAAGTCGAACTTCGTGCTGGGCCTGCTGAAGAAGGTTGCAAGCGGCACAGGCCTTTTCTCTTTCTTCGGTTAAGGTCCTAGCTCTTATAATCTCTCTTTCGTTTTTCAAAGGTCACCTCCGAATGGTTTGGGATGAGATATTTTATCACAGGAGCCTATTTTAATGAGATAATATGAGGGTTGGGCAGGTGGCGAAATGGTAGACGCGCAGCGTTCAGGACGCTGTGAGGCAACTCATGAGGGTTCGAGTCCCTCCCCGCCCACATAATTGTACCTAATAAGGTAAAAGATACGGGTTGCCAAAATGGTAGACGCTATTACCTTGAGAATGTGATTTTCTTAGCGTAATATTTGTTAGGTGAAGATATCAAAGTATACTAGGCGTTGGAGCCGACAATTTGCATATGCTATTGGTTTAATTGTTACTGACGGGAGCCTTTCTATTGACGGAAGACACATCGATTTTTCTTCCATTGACATCGAGCAGATCAAAAATTTGTTATTTTGTCTGCATCGTGAATGTAAAATTGGGATAAAGAAATCAGGATCCGGAAATGAATGTTATAGAGTTCAATTTAGCGATGTATCTCTTTATCGTTTCCTGTTGGGTATTGGACTTTCTTCTCATAAATCGAAAACTATTGGATCGATATTTATTCCTAATAAGTATTTTTTTGATTTTCTTCGTGGACATTTCGATGGCGACGGTTCTGTATATGCCTATAAAGATTCTCGATGGAAATCAAGCTTAATGTTTTATATGAGTTTTGTTTCGGCTAGCGAGAATCACATCAAATGGATACGGAAGATGCTTAAATCTACTATAAACATCTATGGATGTTTGACCAAAACGAAGTCAAGTTCTGTGTACCAATTAAGATATGCTAAGAAGGAATCGTTGGTTTTAATCAGGAAGCTGTATTATAATAGCGATGTCGTCTGTTTATCTAGAAAAAGAGATAAAATCTATGAGATTTTAAGCAGATGAATTTTGTGCGCGCGGGTGCTGTAATGGTAGCCAGGCTAGCTTGAGGTGCTAGTGCCCCTAAAAGGCGTGGAGGTTCAAGTCCTCTCCCGCGCACAATATTTGTGTCGGACTCTTAGCTCAGTTGGTTAGAGCGCCTCGTTTACATCGAGGAGGTCGAAGGTTCGAATCCCTCAGGGTCCACTCTGGTTACAAGCTACCGCTACTGATGATATTAAAGTTTGCTTTGTTTCTCGCGACGTCGATGACGGTTGGATGATAAAGAACCAGAGCGGGCAGTTCTTCAGAAAAGGTTTTTTGGAATTCAATATAGATTCTCTTTCTTTCTTTTTGATCTAAGTTAACACGTCCGTCCTCCAGTAGCTTATCGATTTTTTCGTCGGCCCCCTTACCGATATTAGTGGTTTGTGTTGAGTGCCAGTCTCGATATTGGTCCGGGTCTGTGGGGATATTGTAGGTGGTGAGAAGTAGTTGAAACTGATCGGGAGTGGAGGTTACGACCTTGGTGTTTATGGTTATTAGCTCCGAGTCTAGTCTGGATTTAATGACTTCGGCGACTGGGAGTAGTTCCGGAGTTGTAGCAAGTTCCAGTACGACGGGAGTAGTGATTAACTCTTTTGTTCTTTGTATGTTGTAGTCATAGGTTTTTACGAGGGGGCTAAATGCCCAAGAGTTTGGGTTGATGGTAGTAAGTGCTTCGATCTGACCAAAGGACTTGTCATCTAGAGCATAGGCAATCCCCTGTCGAAGATTTTTGTCTTTTAAGTTTGGATCTGTTTGATTAAAAACCAACATGACAACACGATTAAAATCAGTCTTTTTTTCCAGATTGGCATAAGAGGTTAGATCGCTTGAGTATTCTGAAGGTAATCCAAGTATCAAGTCCAACTGACCGAGCTTGAAAGCAGTGATTGCCTGTTTGGCGGTAGAAAAAACATTAAAGACTATTTTTTTGGTGTCTGATTCGAGAATAATCTGGGTAATTATGCCTGAACTTTTTTGTTTTAAACGAATATCAAAATCGCCAATAATTGCCCCTTTTGAGTTTAGAAGAGGAATGTTTAAAAGTGAGAGAAAAGGTGCAAATTTTGTGGGAATTCGGAATTTTATGATATTGGGGTCTTGAGTCTCGACGACAATGTTGGGAATGGAAAACTTGATGTCTGAAGCTTTAACGTTTGCGCCTCCGTACCACTTTAAATCTGGTTTTAAATAGAAGGTGTAGGTATTGCCTCCGTCTTCAATATCCCATTTTTCGGCGAGTCCGGGGATGGGTTCAAGATTTTCGTCGATGGAGACTAATCCGGCATTCAAGTAGTCGATGATGTATGAAGGAAGCTGACCAGCGCCGAACTGACCCACAATGCCAATTTTAATTTCTGTTCTTCTACCGGAGACATTTTTGGTGAGTATATTTGCGAGTAAAGAAAAAGCAATAGTGATGATAACACTGATAACAATCTGCTTGCTGTATTTTTGAAGAAAGCCTTTGATGAACCAGACTCTCTCTCTTATGGTCTTGATCATTTCCAAATAGCAAATTGTGGCCAAGTAAATCATTTTTTCAGGCCCGCGTTTGGTGTGAAGACCACTCTGAGTCACCGAGGAGAAACCAGAACCGAGCGATGTCTCTTTTGATTGAAGAGTAACCAGGACAATGAGGATCAACGAAAGGAGAATTTGAATGACGAGTGATAGTTTCATGGGTCAATTATAGCGCTAGTGTTGTTGTGGAATAAATTCAAGAAACTAGAGGCAACGAGAAACGACAGGAACAAATTGAGGTGAAACGGAGGAACGCTAAAGCCTTGATAGTTAAACCCCGGAAAATCATAAGGAGAAATCTTGACACCGCTGACGATTAGGGGCAGTAAAAAGAGAGTGATGAGACTGACTACCCAGGAAAACAGGTTGAGAGTGATGAGGTTGATGGGGAGGAGGAAGAGCTTGATAATCGGCTTCACTATCTTATTAAGCAAGAGCCAGATAACGGCGGCGGTGATAAGAGTTTTGGCATCGTGAAGTATCGAGAAGCCGGGATAAACGGCGTCCACCAAATAGACGACAAGAAGGTTGATTAAAATTGCCCTTAAAAAGGCTTTCATAATACCAGTATATAAGAGCTTGCCCAGTTTTTGTCGATAACTTCGCTACAAACTTGAGTATTATGCTAGGAACGATCCTTGTCGTTTTTTGATATGGAAGGTGGTTGCAAAACGATGCGCCTCATCACGAATATTCCTTAGGAGATTGAGTACGGGATCTTCAAGATTTAGATTTAGAGAGGTGACTTTATTGTTGTCGTAAAAATAAATAGTCTCTCTCTTTTTAGCTAAGGCTATCGTCGGAATGTTTGGGGGTATTACTGAAGAGGCAATAGAAAGTTGGGGTACTCCACCATCAAGAATCAAAAGATCGGGTCTCCCCCACTCCAGATGATCAAAACGACGAGAAATAATTTCTTTCATGGCATGGGGATCTGATCTTTTTTCACCTTTGATATTAAAATGGCGGTAAAGTGAAGGCTCTGGAGTCCCATTGATGAACACTGACATTGAACCGACATAGTTGTCTCCCTGGAGATGTGCCAAGTCGTAACACTCAATTCTTACGGGCGGTTCAAAAAGTAACGGGTGTTTGAGGCTGCTGACAATTAGATGTTAAGGAGGCTGGAATTTTGATTTTTTAGTGCCTGGTCTAGGCTCATGATTTTATTTTTTAGATCATTGGCCAACTCAAAGTTTTGTTTTTTAATGGCCACTACGATTTGTCTATTCAAGCTTTTGTTTAACTGGACGAACTGGCCGGAGAGAAATTTTTTGATTTGTCCGAGATGACGATGGTACTGTTTGGGGGTAATGAAGAATTGACAGGCGCCAGGACATTGATGCAGGTGGTAGTTGAAACAAGCCCTGCTTCGAGAATTAAATGGAGCACTGCAGTAGCCAAAGATGCGCCGACTCAGCTTAACTAGGGTTTCAGCAACCTTACTGGAGGTATATGGACCAAAAACTTGTTTTTTGTAGTAGCGTGGATGATTTTAATTTTGGTGTCCGGTTCATTGGTGAAGATAATGTAAATATTGGATTTACCATCTTTAGTAATGGCGTTATAACGGGGTTGATATGTTTTGATGAAGTTAGCCTCGGTAATAACGGCTTCAAGATCGTTGTTAACGACTTTAAAATATAGATAATGAGTTTTGGGAATAAAGTTTGCCGCAGAGGTTGTTCCACTTTGGAAGCCCTCATAGTGTTGCTTAATCCGTGTTTTGACGCTTATCGATTTACCGATATACAACGGTTTTTTGTTTGCGTCTTCGAAGATGTAAACGCCTGGTAAGGAAGGTAGCGAGTCCCAAAAAGACTCCGATAAGGGAGAAAAATCCAACCTGAGGTATCGTTGGCTGTATGGTGATTGGTTGTTCAAAACGGTTTCCATTGATGTAGATTATAGCTTTTGTTTTAATTTGACCGATGAATGGCTGTTTTGTTAATTTAATCTTTAACTGGGTTGTGCCAAAGGGCGGAACTGTGATTTCCTGTTCTGTCTCGGCAGTGGTTTCATTGCGTTCGACAATTGTATTTCCGGTGTAGGACACGCCCGAGTTGTTTGTGATTTCGAAAACTAGTTCAGCCCCTTTTTGATTTGAGTTGGCAATTGTAAAGTTTGGTTCGGGGAAGGCCAGAGATTGAACAGGTTTGATAGTAATGTCTTTGGTTTTTTCCTGTTTATATTTATATCCACCGGCAGGGATTGGATAGTCGGGACTGACTCCGTGGATGGCGAAAACAATATGATTGAAATCCAGTTTGTTAAAATAGTCTACTCCCCTAGTAGTGTTTGACCAGGTAGGATCAACTTGAACCCAGGTTTTAGTGGCTTGGTTGTAGTATTCTGGCCAGGCATGAAGAACGTCTTGGGTTAGAGATAAAGGCTTTAGACTAGGATTATCGGAAATAGCGAAACCTTCAAGCTCTCGTGCGGGAATGCCAGTTTTTCTGGCAAGACTAACAAAAACATTGGCAAAATCGGTACAGATGGCGCTCTGATTATTGATTAGTGACTCGGCGGCTGGTGTCTTTTGAGATTTTTGACGATTTATTTTTTCGTAGTCATACTTCAATTTATCTACGACATAGTCATAAATTGCTTTTGGGGTGGTTAGGTTTTGTATTTCAGGCGTAGTGAAGACAGTGTTATCAAAGTTCCAGGTTGAGTTGGAGAGTAAATATTTATCGGAAGGTGTTTGAGTGGTTGGTTTGGGAGTAAAGTTGAGCTTGATATAGAGGTCTAACCGTACTTCTATGTTTGAGTTTGGTTCCAAAGAGTACCTGGCCAGATAGTTACCGTCTTCATCGGAAACCACAGTTAGGGGCATAGGGTCAAGCCTTTCGTAATAAACAGTTTGATAGGCAGTGTCAGGAGGCAGGGCAATTTCGGTAGTAATTTTGGATTTTGATTCATTAACTAGGTGATAAGAAATGTTTCCTTTATAAAACTGCGTCTGCCCAAAAACAGCACTGATAGTTTTGTTTCCAAGGTTACTACCGTTAAAGTAATAGACATTTTTATTGATCGTGTCGGGTTTTGGATCAATGTATGCAGGGACGGGAAAGTTATCGGGTACAGCAAGGGCGACGGTTCGATTGGAGATGTTCTCATCTGTTTCCAGACGAGGGATGTTAATTTCCCAGGTGTTGCCAATCTTGGTGGCAATATCGGTTGTGTCGTACTCGATGGTAAATGAATGAATCTTGTCTCTCCCCACAACTTTATTGGCAAAGGGAAAAGAAATAGTTGTTTGGTTGAGGGTTTTGACGATATCAGGAATAATGTAAGTTCCTTCATCGATGACCTTTACATTGGTGACTTTGGTTTCGTTGATGTTAAGTCCAAAGTCTGTGGCATAAACAACCGAGAGATTATTTTTTTGGTTAATGATAAAAGAGACGTGTGTATTTCCACTAGGATCGACACGATAATAATTTTGGAAATCGGTACTAAACTTGACGATGGCAAAGGCTTTGGGGGAAAAAATGAGAGAACCGGCGATAAAGAGAATTAGTTGTGTTAGAACAGAGACTCTCTTCATCATCAATTGATATTACAACAGAAGCTTCTTTAATTCCTGTGAAGTTGCGGTGTCAAAGTGATCAGCAACTTTTTGAGGACTTCCTGTGGCAATTATTTCTCCGCCTTCATTTCCTCCTTCGGGGCCCATATCAATTAAGTAATCAGCGTTTTTGATGACATCAAGATTATGTTCGATAACAATAACGGTGTTGTTTTGATTGACCAGGTCAACTAAAGTTTGGACAAGTTTACTAAGATCGGCAAAATGGAGTCCTGTGGTTGGTTCGTCAAGAATGTAAACGGTGTGGCCATTGCCGGTTTTGGCTAGTTCGGTGGCGAGCTTAACACGTTGAGCTTCTCCTCCAGAGAGAGTCGGAGCAGACTGACCCATCTTGATGTACCCCAGGCCGACTTTCCGTATAGTGTCGAGCTTTTTGTTTATAGTAGGAATATTTTTGAAAAAGATAGCGGCTTCGTCCATGGTCATGTTGAGAACGTCGGCAATGTTTTTGCCCTTGTACTCAACTTCTAGTGTGGGTTCGTTGAACCGCGCTCCTTTACAGGTGTCACAGGTAATATAGATGTCTCCCATAAACTGCATCTCGATTTTCAACTGACCATCACCCTGACAGGTTTCACAGCGACCCCCTTTGACATTAAAACTAAAACGTCCGGGTCCATATCCACGGAAACGAGCCTCTTGAGTATTTGAAAAAAGTAAACGAATATGGTCAAAGACTTTGGTATATGTAGCCGGATTACTTCTTGGGGTTTTACCAATTGGACTTTGGTCAATTAAAGAGACACGTTTGACGGCGTCAGGAATTAAGATAGAGCCGTAGGTAATGTCTTGTTTGCGATGCATGGAGTTTAATTTTTGAGATAAAGCTTCGTAGAGTGTTTCAACTACAAGAGACGATTTACCGGAACCGGAAACACCAGTAACAGCAATAAATCTATTCAGGGGGAACTCGGCATCGACATCTTTGAGGTTGTGGTGGTTACAACCTAATAGACGAATTGAACCCTGACTTTCCGGTGGATTTTTGGGTTTGCTGGCGATAATTTTGTTTACACCAGAGATGTATTTTCCGGTAATACAACCGGATTTTTTCATTTCCCCTATCGTTCCTTGGAAAGTAATTTTGCCACCGAGTTCTCCTGCCTGGGGTCCAAATTCAACCAGGTGATCAGCCGACTCCATTGTTTGCTGGTCGTGTTCGACCACGACGAGAGAGTTGCCGAGATTTACCAGCTCTTGAAGAAGACCGATGGTGGGTTCGTCAAGAACATAGAGAATACCGGTGAGACGTGAACCGATTTGACTTGCCAGTCTAATTCGCTGAAGTTCACCACCTGATAGAGTTCCGGACTCTCTACCTAGAGTTAGATAATCTAGGCCAACCGAGACAAGAAAACTGAGTCGATCTTCTATTTCTTTGACGATAGGTAGACTAATTTGTTGCTCTGAAGGAGTAAGTTTTTTATTTAATTCTGCAAAAAAGGTGACATCGCTTTCAATTGATTGTGCAGTTACTTCACTAATGGATTTGCCATCAACGTGAACAGCAAGAACTTCCGGTTTGAGACGGGTTCCTTGACAAACCGGACAGGTTTTTTTGATTAAATATTTTTCAATTTCTTCTTTAAGAGCATCGGAACTTGTTTCGGTGTAGCGGCGTTCAAATTCTTTGGCAAGTCCCTCGTACTTACTTTTCCACGAAACAGATTTTCCATGGCGGTTGATCCCTTTGACGGAGAAAATTTTGTCTCCGGTGCCGAAGAACAGTGTTTGACTTTGTTTCTCGGTCATTTGAATCAATGGAGTGGTGGGTAAAAAATCTACAGAACCCATTGCTTCGACAATGAGTTTAGCCAGCCAGGTACGGGTTTCGAACTGGGAAGCCAGGGGAATGATAGCTCCTTCGTAGAGTGTAAGAGTTGGAGAAATGATGCTATCTATATCGAGAACCATTTTGGTACCCAAGCCGGTACATTCAGGACAGGCTCCATCGGGAGCGTTGAAGGAAAAATAACGAGGTTCTATTTCAGGAATCGAAATATTACAAACAGGACATGATAGTTTTTGAGAGAAAAGATGGTCTTCCATTTTCTCCATCAACAATACTAATGATACTTTCACCGTCAGCCATTTTGATGGACTGCTCAATGGAGTCGATTAAACGCTGTTTTTCATATTCGACGCCACTATTTAGCTGACCGATGACCAGTTTATCGATAACGGCTTCAATATTGTGACGATTATTTTTGAAAAGACTTAAGGTTGATTGGGTTGAAAGAATTTTTCCATCAACTCTAACTTGTGCTATACCTTGCTTGTATAAATTAGGAAATAAATCGGCAAATTCCCCTTTTTGATTTTTTACCAAAGGAGCAAGAATCATAATTCTGGTCCCCTTTTGTTTTTGATATGAGGGATGGGAAATGGCCAGCTCGACGACTGCTTTATAGATTTGATTAATATCCTGAGGCATGATTTCCCGACCACAGTTGGGGCAGTGAGGATGACCGATGCGAGCAAAAAGTAAACGGAGATAATCGTAAACTTCGGTAACGGTACCGACGGTACTTCTGGGATTATGACTACCTTGTTTTTGGTCAATGAGAATGGCCGGAGATAAACCTTCAATCTGATCAACATCTGGTTTATCCATAATGCCTAGGAATTGTCTGGCGTACGAGCTTAGAGACTCGACATAGCGGCGTTGACCCTCGGCATAGATGGTATCGTGAGCCATGCTGGACTTGCCACTACCCGAGACACCGGTAAAAACCACCAGTTTATTTTTGGGAATTACCAAGTCAACATTTTTTAGATTATGTTGACGGGCTCCCCTGATGATGAGATGAGTTGAAGGTGAGATTTCCGGCATAACGCTATATTTTAACATTTTTTACCCTAAAATACCCGAATGACTGTTAACACAAATATGCTTATAATGGTGGTATGGAAGTAGCACATACCGAAGGCTCGGAAAAATCAAAGAAGGTTGAATTTGACAGTCGCCTAGATTACGAAGTTGTCGATTTTGGCAGTCTGAGTGCCGTTGAAAAAAAAGAAAAGATGGACAGCCTCCGTGTTGGTAGAAATTTTGTGGTTTTGGATATTGGACCAGGAGGAGAGAGAACAAATTTATCAGTTAGTCAGAGAAAGGGAGATTTATGGATTGGAGTAGATCGGGCAATCAACGCAAATAATATTGATTTTCGAAAAGGCTCGGTAAGGGTTGATGAGGACTCAAAAAGAGTGCTTGTACCTAGTTATACCGATGAACTACCGGATGTAAAAGCCGATTTGATAATGATGGTGGCCCCCAATCCTCAAAGCATCGTCGAGGAAGGTTTGTTGGGTGATATTGAAAGGTTTTGCAAAAAAGGGACACAGTTATTCATTCTCTTGGACAATCGAACTAGAGAAAGTCAGTTTTATGGCAAGAAAGCACTAAGGGTACTGGCGGAGTTTTTGGAAAATAATAATTTTGATCCAGATGACCTAGCGATTGGTGATAGAAAGATTGACACCTCGACCTCCAGAGACGCTATTGGTGGTAGGGTTGTTACGGCCTCTAAATTTCGCTAATTATTGTAACTTTTTGATGGTGTCACGGTAACGAGCCGCCAGTTCAAAATTCCAGGAGTTAGCGGCCTGGGTCATCATTTTTTTAAGTTTCACAATGAGTACTTTTTTCTTTTGAGGAGTTAACGATTGGGGATTAACATCTTCAATTTCTGTCCAACCGAACTCGGCAAGTTCTTTGATTTTTGGAGCCGGACCACTTGAGTTGCGATGGAGCAGAGCCTCTCTTATGGGTTTATTGATGCCGATGGGAGTAACACTGTGTTTTTTGTTGTAGAGAGCTTGGGTAATTCTTCTTCTGGCGGTTTCTTTCATGGCGATATCCATTGAGGGCGAGATTTTGTCGGCGTAAAGAATGACCTGACCGTTGATGTGGCGGGCAGCTCTTCCCATTGTTTGTATTAAGGCTGTTGGTGTACGGAGAAAACCTTCTTTGTCGGCGTCGAGTATGGCAACCAGAGAGACTTCCGGTAGATCCAAACCTTCACGGAGAAGATTGATACCCACTAGGCAGTCGACATTTCCCAGACGAAGGCTTTCAAGAATATCGGCCCGGTCTAAAGTTTTGATGTCCGAGTGAAGATACTCAACTTTAATTTTGTATTTTTCTTTGAGATGTTCCGACAGATCTTCAGCCATTTTTTTCGTCATGGTCAAAACCAAGGTTCTCTCTCCTTTTATCTTTCTTTCAAGAACTTCCCTACTAATATCTTCGATCTGACCTTTAACGGGACGGACAAATACTTCCGGATCCAAAAGGCCGGTTGGGCGGATAAGTTGCTCTGCTACCGTAGGAATAATGCTTGATTTGGATAGAGATAGTTCGTACTCGCCTGGGGTAGCGGAACAATAAAGGTTTTGTTGTGTGCGGGATTGAAACTCAGTAAAGGTCAGTGGGCGGTTGTCTTTGGCACTGGGTAAGCGGAAACCATAGTTGATGAGATTTTCTTTTCTTGACTGGTCACCGTTGTACATGCCGCGAATTTGGGGCAGACTAATATGTGATTCATCGATAACGGTGAGGAAACCCTTTTTGTGAAACTTTTTGGTGTTGTAGTGAAAATATTCCAGTAAGGAATAAGGGGGTTCTCCCGGTTTGCGTCCGTCAAAGTAACGAGAGTAGTTTTCAATGCCGTTTACGTAACCAACCTCTTCCAGCATGGAGAGATCGTAGTTAACTTTTTGTTCTAGTCGGTACGCTTCGATGGTTTTACCTTCACTCTTAAATTTTTCAATTTGAGTCTGTAGATCTTTGCGAATATTATCGATGGCTTGTCCCTGCGTTTTGGGGTCGGTAATGAAGAGCTTGGCCGGATTTATGGTGATTAAGCTGCTTTTTTCAAGGTCTAGATCGACAATCTTAGTAAAGTTGTAGGGATCGAGAATGTCGATTGTTTTTAAAACATTACCTTCAAAAACCATGGAGATGACGATGTCCTTATACGAGGGATATAACTGAACAGTACTACCGATGGCCCTAAAAGTGCCTCGGGAAAGTTCGGCATTGGTTCTGGTGTACTGGAGGTCACCGAGTCTCATAAGTACGGTGTCCCGGGCAATAACCTGCCCTTTCATCAGAGTGAGAATGTTTTTTTCCTGATCTAGGGGTGAGCCGATGTTGTAGATGCAGGAAACTGAGGCAATGACAATACTATCCGGACGAGACAAGAGGTTGGCCGTAGTGGTAAGTCTGAGTTTATCGATCTCCGGATTTATGTCGGCTTCTTTTTCGATGTAAGTGTCCGAACTGGGTAGATATGCCTCTGGTTGGTAGTAATCGTAGTAGCTGACAAAGTAACTAACAGCGTTGTCCGGAAAAAAATCACGAAACTCTTGATATAGCTGACTGGCGAGAGTTTTGTTGTGGCAGATGACAAGAGTCGGTAGCTGAGTTTTTTCGATTACCTTCGCGACAGTGTATGTTTTTCCTGAGCCGGTAACACCTAGCAAAGTTTGGTGCGGATTTCCGGAAGAAATAGCTGTGGAAAGTTTCTCAATTGCTTGAGGTTGGTCCCCGGTAGGTTGGTAGTCTGATTTGATCTTAAATTCCACAGTCTATATTTTACCCGAAAAAAAACCCGATCGGGTGATCGGGTGGTTTTTTTATTGATTTGATTTTATATACTTTTGTACCCTTGCCTCGATTGCATTTGTGAAATAGAAGGCTTCTCTTTCCATTACTTCCGTGTAGAGTTTTTCTCTCTCTTTCTTTTCTTTGGATGTTTTGGCCGAGAGAATGAATTTGGCGGCATTGCCAATGTTATCGGTATACAAAGCATAGCCTTCACGCTCTTCGGGATGTATGTAAACAAACCCTCCCGTGAGAATTTCCTTTCTTGGTCCGGCTTCGGCTATAGCTTCCTCAGCCATCTGTTGGGAGTTTTCTGTGTGAGGTTTTTCTTTGATCCCCAAAATCTTGTCCAGAAATTTTTTGAGCATGAGACCCTCCTGTTAAGATGCAAATTCGAGTGTTGGTTGCGATTATATCACTGCAAGCACGAAGTTTCGAGCGCTTGACTTTTGGGTATTGTTTGGTAATAATGAAGTTATGACAGTAACACTTTACCGAAGACAAAGACAAATCGTGGAGTTTATCTCCCAGTTTATTCAAAAAAATGGTTACTCCCCCACCCTTTCGGAAATTGCTGGTGCAATCGGAGTTTCTTCCTTGGCTACTGTTCATGAACATCTTCAGGCTTTGGAAAAGAAAAATATCATTAAAAAATTTGAGGGCGCGATTCGAGGAATTTCACTGGTTGATCGTGGAAGCGTGGAGTCGGCTTCAATCGAGTTACCGATTCTGGGTTTTATCGCAGCCGGAAGGCCAATTGAACCTCTGACCGATCCAAATGCGTCCATGAAGGTGGCATCATCAATGCTTTCGGGCAAAAAACGAGCATTTGTTTTGCAAGTCAAAGGAGACTCGATGATTGAGGAGGGAATCTTTGATCATGATTATGTAATTATTGAAGAATGTGACGCAACTGGGGTGAAGGACGGCGACATTGTGGTGGCTTTGTTGGAAAATGGTTTGGCTACCCTAAAAAGATTTTTCCGCGAGAGAACCAGAGTTCGTTTGGAGCCAGCAAACTCATCTATGTCCCCTATTTTTGCAATTAATGTTAAAGTACAGGGTAAGTGCGTTGGCGTTATACGCAAATTTTAATTTATGAAACTAACCATAGTTGGACTCCCAATAGGTAATATTGAGGATATATCTCTTCGGGCTTTAAAAACTTTACAGGAAGCCAAGTATTTGATTTGTGAAGACAGCAGAATGTTTAATAATTTGTGGAGTAAGTTGATGCAGATGGGACATGTGCAAAAATTCACCGGAACAATTAGATTTATTAACGATTTTAACGAAGCTAAGATACTACCAAGAATACTGGCAGAGATCTGTTCGTTGGAGTCTGTAGTTTTGGTTTCCGATGCCGGCATGCCTCTAATCTCTGATCCGGGATACAAACTGGTCAGCAAGGCCGTAGAAATGAACTGGGAAGTTGATGTGATTCCGGGACCAACAGCAGAAAGTGCTGCCTTGGCCGTTTCAGGATTACCAACCGATCGATATTTGTTCGTGGGATTTTTACCAAAGAAAATCTATTAAGGAAATGGGTATGATTTCAAAGATGACGGCGGTTATTTATGAAAATCCCTTGAGGCTTCAAAAAATCTTACCAGAGGCAGTGGCAATTATGGGCAAAGATACCCCGGCATGCTTGGCAGTGGACCTGACAAAGGTGTCACAAAAAATTATAAGAGGAAGCTTGAGTCAGTTGCTTGAAGCGTCGAAAGAAAAAAGAATTAAAGGTGAGTTGGTTTTGCTGATTTCTGTGGGTAGTTAAAGGAGTTTTTCTCTTAGGATTAGGTCTTTACCGTTCATTTCTGCTGGTATTGGAAGATCCAGAAGTGAAAGTATAGTTGGAGCAACATCACCCAGCTTACCCGGTTGGAGCTTAAATTTGTTGTCGGTTGGATGGTAAATGATGAAGGGCACAGGAAAATTTGAGTGCTGGGTGTTCACCTTGCCTGTTTTGGGATTTAGCAGTTCTTCCGCGTTACCGTGGTCGGCGGTAATTAATAAATAGGAGTTTGTTTCTTTGGCAAGATTGACTAAATTTCCTATGGCGTCATCGGCCGCTTTGATAGCTTCAACGGTTTTGTCTATCTTGCCGGTGTGAGCAACCATGTCTGGGCAGGCGATATTAATAACGGAGAGAGTAAAGTTATCTTCTCTGATTTTTCTTTGAAACTCCTCGATGAGTTTGTCGGTGGACATACGGGGAGTGAGATCATAGGTAGTTACTTTTTGAGAATCGATAAAGAGGTGTGTTTCTCCAGGAAGGAGAACTTCGCTCTGGCCGTTAAAATAGTAACTAACCATGGCGATTTTTTCCGTTTCGGCCGCTCTTAATTGATTTAAATTATGGTTGGAAATTACTTCTCCCAACGTGTTGGAAAGCGTGGTGGTAGGGAACATGACCGGATTTTGATAGTCTTTACGATACTTGGTCATGGTGACAAATCGTAAATTGGGAATTCCGGATCTGAAAAACATTTCCGTTAACTGCCTTGGTCTATCGGTTCTGAAGTTAAAAAAGACAACAGAATCACCCGATTTGATTCTGGAGTTGTTGGAGTTATCTCCAATAGAAGCGGGAGTAATAAACTCATCATAAACTTTAGCTGCGTAGGATTTTTCCAAATAGGTAATAGGGTTTTGTTCCGACTTAAGATTGGTGTTAGTCAGACAGTCGTATGCTTTTTGTGTCCTGTCCAAACGTTGATCTCTGTCCATAGCGTAGTATCGTCCAATAATTGAGGCGATTGAGCCCACTCCAATTTCTTGTATCTTTTGCTGAACTATTTTTATTTGTTCGATAGCGTTATCGGGCGGACTATCACGCCCATCGGTAATCAGATGTAGAAAAACATTTTGCAGATTATTTTTTTTGGCAAATAGTAATAGAGCAAAGAGGTGTTCGTTGTAGGAGTGTACGCCGGAGTTGCCAATCATACCGATTAAATGGAGATTGGATTGAAAAGAAGAAAGATGTTTGACGGTATCCAGTAAAGCTCTGTTGACAAAAAAACTTCCGTCGGCTATGGCCATATTAATTAAAGCCAGATCTTGAAAAACAACTCTTCCCGCACCAATATTCAAATGACCAGTTTCACTATTACCATCTTGGCCTTCCGGCAAACCGACCGCTGGTCCTGAAGCTAAAAGCTGAGTGGAAGGATAGTTTTGAAGTAGGTAATTAAAGGTTTGGGGATTGGCAATGCTTATGGCGTTACCAGGGCCGGGAGGCGCTATTCCCCAACCATCGAGAACGCAGAGAATTACCGCTTTCTTATCCATGCAGACTACTAAGATATTCTTGAATGAAAGATAGACGATTGTATTTAGCAACTCGCTCTCCCCTACCCGGGGCACCAAATTTGACGAAATCTGCACCAACGCCAACAGCAAAGTCTGCCAGAAAATCTTCGTCCGTATCACCGGAGCGGTGAGAGACAATAACGGAAAAATTATTTTTCTTAGCCAGTTTTATAACCGAGACTGTTTCAGAAATGGTGCCAATTTGATTTGGCTTTACCAAAATAGCATTACAAGCATTTTTTTCGATGGCTTCCTGTAAGCGTTTTTTGTTGGTGACGAGAAGATCATCGCCAACAATCATCAGTTGTTTACCAATACTTGAGGTTAGCTCGGACCAGCCTTTCCAGTCATCTTCACCAAAGGGGTCTTCGATGGACAGTAAACTATATTTCTGATTCAGATCGATGAGGAAGTCACGGAACTGTTCATTGGAGAGATTATCTTTGACGTCACTAATTTTGTATTTACCATTTTTGATAAGGCCGTTGGCGGCGATATCCAAACCAATGAAGACGTCTTGATTAAGTTTGTAACGACTGGACTCGACAGTTTCTACCAGTAGTTCGATGGCATCGGTGTTGCTGAACAAGTTGGGAGCGAAGCCCCCCTCATCACCGACAGAATGAATGGCTTTTTTTTCTACTAAAATATTTTTTAAATTATGATAAAGCTCACTACCGATTTCCAAGGCTTCGGAGAATTTCTTTTGACTGCTGGGAATGATATGAAACTCTTGGAAATCAAGGTTTCCGGCACCATGTTTACCTCCGTTAATGAGATTAAAAATAGGAGTTGGTAGGTGAAGGGCGGTTGGAGTGGCCAGACCATATTTTTCGACGGTGTACTGGAAGGTGGGTTTGTCTTCGCAGGCAGCACCCAGTTCAAAACAGGCTTGTGAAACAGAAAGCATGGCGTTGGCACCGAGTTTTGATTTGTTTTCCGTGCCATCAAGGTTTAATAAAATTTGGTCGATATTGTTTTGAAGGGTCGGATCTTGACCGATGATGTACTTGCTGATTATTTGGTTAACATTAGCTACCGCCTTTAAAACCCCAAGGCCATTGAATCTCTCAGGATCACCGTCTCTCAATTCAACCGCTTCCAATCTTCCTGTTGATGCTCCGCTGGGAATTGAAGCAACCGAACCGTGGTTGTTATCTGTCCAAATAGTCGTTTCTATGGTTGGGTTACCGCGAGAGTCGAGAATTTCTCTAGCATAAACCGATTTTATTTTTGCCATTTTATTTAAGTAGCCTTTTTTCTATCAGGGAAATTACTCTTCTGGTGTTATCCACGGCATCCGGACTAACGGAGACGGAGGTTATTCCCCAAGATACTAATTTGTCGACAAGGTCGGGATATTGGCTAGCTGCCTGACCGCAGAGAGAGCAGGTTATGTGATGCTTGGCGGCAGTCTTGATGACGTGCTCAAGTGCCCACAAAACGGCCGGATTTCTCTCGTCAAACTCAGGGGCAACTGTTTCATTGTCACGATCCGTACCCAAAATTAACATAGTGAGATCGTTTGACCCAATGGAAACACCATCAATACCGACGGCGATAAAGTCTTCCAGAAGAATGACGTTGGAGGGAATTTCAACCATCATCCAAAGTTTAAAGGAGTTGGATCTAGAAAGACCGCTAGCGGCGATAATTCTTTTGACCTTGATTAATTCGTCAACTGTTCTAACAAAGGGAATCATTAGGTGAAGGTTTTTATAGCCGTATTTATTTCTTACAAGCTTGATGGCTTCCAGTTCAAGATTGAAAACCGGTTCGTCAAGGATATAGCGATAACAACCCCGGTATCCAAGCATGGGATTGGGTTCTGTCGGCTCATAATTTTGGCCACCAATTAAATTTTTGTACTCGTTGGATTTAAAGTCGGTAGCGCGATAAATGACTGGTCTCTCTCCGAAACTGTGAGTAAATTTGATAATACTTTCAGCAAGTTTTTCAATAAAGACTTGGCTTTTGCCGTCGCGAATCATTTTTTTGGGATGAGTACCTATTTCGGCCATCATAAACTCCGCACGAAGAAGACCAACTCCATCAGCATTTCCCTGGGCGACGATTGAAGCAAGTTCTGGTTCTCCTAGGTTGACATAGACTTTGGTAGCGGTTTGGGGAAACTCTTCTTCTTTAAACTCTTTAACGGCGACAGCCTTACCTTTTTCGGGAACGCCGTTATAGACAATACCAGTGGCGCCATTGGCTGTAACCAACTGATCTTCTTTGAGGATTTTGGTAGCAATTTTGGTACCAACGATAGCCGGAACTCCCAACTCTCTTGAGACAATGGCAGCATGGGAAGTTTGACCTCCCTTGTCCGTGACAATGGCACTTGCCCTTTTCATAGCGGGGACAAAGTCTGGAGCGGTCATTTGTCTATTTCCTTGGCGGATTTTATTTTAACTACCTTGCCAAAACCAATACCAAATGAAGCAGGTTCTCCTTGGATTAGCTGTTTTAGATTTACCAACTGGGATTCGGATATTTGTTTGGCACCTTTGCTCATATCGAGGGTGGTGATGGGACGGGTTTGAACCAGGTAAACCTTGCCATTTTCGACGGCGAACTCGCTATCTTGGGGAAAGAAATAATGCTGATGAATTTTCATGGAAAGTTTAGCCAGCTCGATTACTTCTTCGTCAGTGAGTTTGGGAGCGTTGACCATTTTCTCCGGAACCTTTACTTTTTTGACCCCGCTGGGATAGTCGTGGATTTCCATAATGGTTTGAGGTACATTTTGACGAGAATGAATCGAAAGGTCGGACTTATTTATTATGTAATGATCCGGGTTAACTACTCCTTGAACCATAAAATCACCCAGCCCCCAGACTGCTTCAACGACGACTTGATTTTTGTTGCCGGTGACAGGATTAACAGAGAAAAGAACGCCGGAGACATCTGATTGAACCATTAATTGGACAGGGATGGCGAGAAGTACTTTAAAGTGATCGTAGCCTTTGGTAGCACGATAGAAAATGGCTCTGGCACCCCAAAGTGAGCCCCAGGCACTACGAACTGCTTGTATTAAATTTGATTCACCCTTGATATCCAAAAACGACTCTTGCTGACCAGCGAATGAAGCATCCGGAAGATCTTCGGCGGTTGCCGATGAACGAACGGCAACGAGAGGATTTTTGTCGCCAGATTTTAAACCGGAATAACTTTCAAAGATTTCCTTTACAAGATCAGCGGGAATATCGGCTGTTTGAATTAGTCTTTGTATTTTAATAGCCGCTTTTTCAAGTTCTTTTTGGTTTGTTACCTCGGTTTGTTTGATGATTTCTCTGATAACCGGCTGAAGAGCGTTGTGATCGATTACTTTTTCGTATGCTTGGGCAGTAATGACGAATCCGTTAGGAACAGGAATACCGAAGTTGTACATTTCACCCAGATTGGCACCCTTTCCTCCGACGAGAGGAATGTCGTCCTTGTGAATTTTACTGAATGGTAATACCAGGGCAGGTAGGTTGGGCATTAGGTTAGTTGTTTTTTAAAGAAGTCTACCCAAGGATTAGTTCCGGGGTCTTGCTTGTTGACTATACTTAAATAATAGCTAATCATCATCAAAAAGACCAGCGACTCAAATACTTGAGCGGTGATATCGGTCGATTCCGGTTTGATTACGGTGAGCTGATAATTTTGTTTGATGAGAACGTCTTTGGTGATTTGAAATCTTTTTTGAATTATTTCCGGGTAGAGGGAGGAGTTTAGAAGAATAAATCGAGCATGGTCTTTTAAAGACAGTGGAAAGGCTAATCCTTCTAAAAAGTGATGGTTGAGATCGGGTAACTGGAAATAAGCAGAAAATGTTTTTGAGGTTTCGTTAAAAAAATTAGTTGAGACCTTCCCTACTCCCGACAAGTGATTCGCGGAAAGCACCATAAGAGACATACCCTTGTTTTTTAGGGCAAATTCTTTTGCTGGATTATCGTTTGTCGGTCGATCAATTTTAAACAAATCGAGAGTTCTTTCAATGGTTCGAACTATTTCTTTCGGATCGACAAAACGAAATGTTTCTTGGTTGAGACGAATCGTTAGCCCCATAACGGCTCCGAGCATCAGACCAATACCGTAGCGTGGCACATGTGAACGATTTAATTTTTCGTCGAGCAGTATTAAGGGCCAGTGTTCAGACAAAGCCAGGTCTCTTAATTTTCCACCGGCGGTGATGACGATGGTTTTGCATTGTCGTTTGGAAGCATCTTGAGCGCAGGACAGAATTTCTTCGGTGTTTCCTGAGTAACTTGCCAGAACGACGAGAGTATTTTTGGCGGTGTACTGGGGAAGTCGGTAGTTGGAGATGATTTCAAAAGGAATTTTTAACAACAAAGGAGAAAGTGAAAGGACAATGTGGGCCGGAAGATTTGATCCTCCCATACCCGCAAAGACGATGTTTTTGATACTTTCCGGTTCAAAGTTTAAATTTACAAACTGTGAGTCGTGCCAGGCGGATTCAAATTGTTGGCCAGTTGAGACAATAGAAGCATAGACATCAAGGGTGTCATATTGACCATATGTCTTGGAATCATCAAGAAAAGTTTTCATTGCGTAAATTAAGTATACCAATATCCTACCGAGCCAGCATTTTTTTCAGAGTCGTCAGAGCAGTTTTTTCTCCATTTGGATACTGAATTGCAGCAAGTTTTTCAAAAAGAATTTTTTCAGTGTTTGAGGAGGTAGCGATCAGACCAGCATCTTTCAGATAGAGGAGAGATTGATAGGCGTAAAGAAGATTGATTTTTCCGGAAACTTCCGGACTGGAAAAGAAAGTGGCACAGCTAGTTTTGGCTATAAGAGAAGATATCTTGGCGGCAATAAGAGCTTTTTCCGGAGTATTAACCTTTTCGGGGTGAGCATAGAGTTCATAAAAATTAGCGGACACTATTGACTCATATCCCCGGCCAATTTCAGCTTGAAGAACGCTGGAGACTTCATTGTTGAGATAGTTCATGGCAGAGATAAAAGGCTCTTTCCAGGAAGTGTCCTGACCCCAACCGCAGTCGCAGGATCCATTCCAGCGAATCAGATTTCCATGGGGACAACTCCAAGCGGATCTTTCTCTGATCATTCCTTTTGGAAGTTTGGATATGTCGAGCTGTAAATTATTGATGGAAACCGGGTAAAGCCCGATACTGGGTAAGGATGAGTCGAGAAGATAGTGCAGAAACTTGTCTCCATTTTGAAAATGATGACCAAAAGTTTCGGCATCCGTCCAAGCAATAATTACTTGATTTTGGGGAGTATTTTCATTTCTGGGTTTGACGAATGAATGAGCAAAAAAATCGGCATTTTGTTTTTCATCAAAGGCAAGTTTTCTACTAATTGTACGGTCAAAGGGAAATCGTCGGTTGGTTATCTGAGGCGGAACCATTTGCTTGAATAATTTGTTCCGGAGCACAAACAAATCCTTCGTAACCATTGTCGATTAGGACATTGAGAGTTTCGGTGTCGATGGCGGTTTCCGGCGGCCAGAATATTTTGGGGTTTACCCCAGTTATATCTTTGAATCTACCAACCCCAGCCGAGATAACGATGGATTTATCGGATAAAGAGAGATCGGGAAGAATTGGGTGTATAAAGGCCTCCCCTATCCCATTCTCCTTCATGGTTTTTTGGTAGATGGCGGCGGTTTCTGGGTTTATTTTTTCGAGTTGGAGCAGTAACGACTGGTAGATGTCAAAGGAAACTTTATTAAGAATACCTCCGTGAGCCAAGGGTTCATAACATTGTTTCTCGATGATGGCAGTCCAGTTTTTATCTTGGTTGGGTGTGTTGCTTCTCTAGGAGGTTGATAAAAATGTAAACCGACGACAATTTCTCTGCCCATCAGGTCACTATATACAAATTACCCGGTCAACTCAATAGTCTTAAGACAGAGATGAAGTGTTTGAACCAGTGGACCAGTCTATCTCCGAATATTTTTTAAATATTTTAGCGATTCCACTTTTTAGCTCATCGTAACCATCAAGGGTTTTGCTTTCAAATTTGGTAGTAAGATATGGTCCATTTTGCGAAGCTCGAACAACAACCATGGACTCTTTCGTGTCAATACGAATACCGTCGATTTCGTTGATTGTTCCGTAGGGAAGGAGTTTGATTAAGTCTTCTTTGATTGGTCCGGCAATTAATTGAAATTTTATGTTGTCAGCCAAACCAAGTTTAATTTCCGGGCTACTAAAGTATTTTGGTAATTTTTCAACTGCCTGATGAAGATCTTGTCCTGTTCTTTCCAGGTAACTTAATAAACGGAGCGATGCATAGGCGGCATCATCGTGACCATAGAAATTGTCCATGAAAAAGATGTGTCCCGAAAGTTCACCTCCAAAGGGAGAACGAACCTCTTTGATTTTTGCTTTTACAAAGGAGTGGCCTGTTCTGGAAACGATTGGTTGGCCACCTCTATTGACAATGGTTTCAGAGACGACTTTGGAACAGAGATTGTTGTAAACGATGGGTGCTCCAGGAATAAAGTCCAGAACATCTTGAGCATATAAGGCAACAATGGTGTCCATCCAAAGAACCTGCCCCGTATTGTCGACAACAGCTACTCTGTCTCCATCGGCATCATAAGCAAAACCAATATCAGCTTTTTCTTCGGTGACCGTTTTGGCTAACCTTTCCAGCACTTCTGTCTCTGTCGGGTCGGGATTTCCAAGAGGATAGTTGCCATCGGGAGTACAGTTTTGTTCAATAACTTCACAACCGGCGTGTCTGAGTATTTGTGGGTAAAATATCCCAGATCCGGTGTTACAACCATCAATGACTACTTTCCATTTCCTTGATAAATCAAAGTATTTGGTAATTTCTGCTAAATAGACCGGGAAAATATCTTTCTTGGTATTTTTACCCTGACCTTTTGAGAACACGCCCTTGTCGACTATTTTTTTGAGCTCTTGGATTTCTTCCGTAACCATAGTATCGGAGTACCCTACAGATAGTTTGAGACCGTTGTAATCTTTGGGGTTGTGAGAAGCAGTGATCATGGCGCCAGCCTTGGTTAAGTATTCATACGAACTGAAATAGATTACTTGACTCATGGAAAGACCTAAATCAAAGGTGTCAATTCCTCCATCGTTAAGTCCTTGGATAAAGGAGTTTTTGTACTCTTCACTGGTGAGTCTGTTATCACAGCCTACGGGACAAAGAGTAATACGTCGTTGTGCTAAAAAGGTGGCGTAGCCGCGTCCGAGGGTATAGTAGACTTCCGGTGAAAGGTCGACACCGGATACTCCACGAAGATCATATCCACGATAAATGTTTGGGTTTATCTGCATAGATAAAGTATACCAATACAGATTATTTTGAGTCGTGCGTTTTTTCTTTGTCGACTTAGTCAACAAAGGTAAGTGCAGTTCCCGATTTACCAGCTCTACCCGTACGACCGATACGATGAATGTAGTCTTCGTAGGTGGCGGGTTGGTCAAAGTTGATGACGTGGGTGATGTCTTTGACATCAATTCCACGAGCAGCAACATCGGTAGCACACAAAATATGAATTTGATTTTCCTTGAACTTTCTTAAAACGGTCTCACGCTGGTTTTGACGTTTGTCACCATGAATTGAGTCGGCGTTGAAACCTGATTTTTGTAAGGTAATGGCAATTTCTTCGACGCCATATTTAGTACGTCCGAAAATAAGGACTTTTCTAAAAGTTTCTTTGGAGAGTAAATCATTTAGAACGGCATATTTACCTTGTTTTCCGGAAGCCCTAATGATGTTTTGATCAACATTCAGCGAGCCGGCGTTGGTTTTGACGGAGATCTTTTCAGGATTGTTCATAAACTGAAAGGCAATGCCTTCAACTTTTTGGTCAATTGTGGCCGAGAAAAGCAGAGTTTGATGATTTTCCGGTAAGAAAGAGAGTAGTTCGGTAATTTCGTGAATGAAACCCATGTCAAGCATTCTATCGACTTCATCAAGAACGACGGTACGAGTGTTGTTTAAGTTTAGGGCACGGCGATTATAGAGGTCTCTGAGACGTCCTGGGGTACCAATATAGACGTTGGGGCGGCGTCTGAGCTCATCCAGCTGACGGCGAATATCCGAGCCTCCAATAAAGAGACTGGCGTATATCTGGAGTCCACCGGAAAGAGATCTAATTTCATCTCTAATTTGTACAGCCAACTCTCTGGTTGGGGCAACGACTAAAGCGGTGTCGTTGGGGTTTTCAATAATTTTTTTAATGACAGCCAAAGCAAATACGGCAGTTTTACCGGTACCGGTGTCGGCTAAACCTAAGACATCTCTGCCAGAGAGAGCAGCTTCGAGTGCTTGATCTTGGATAGGGGTAGGAGTAACGTAGCCTTTTGCTTTAACATTACGCAGTATTTGTTCCGAGAGACCATAGTCTTCAAAGGTATGCTGAGTAATTACTTCCTCTTGAATTTCCGGCATAGCAGCGCGGACAAACATACGAGGATCTAGGGCTTTGGGCATGAAACGAGCTCTCCTGTTGCCAAAAGAATTTCTATTAAATGAGTGGCTGGCACCACGATTTGAACCATGGCTAGAATAGCCACGTCCGCCAGAAGGGCGTCGATTAAAGATTGTCCTATGGAAAATACTAGCTGGACAATCGTGAGAGCGTCAAGCAAGACGAGCTAAATGCTCGGCCGTAAGAACAATATGGGATATTGTAGCATAGATTCAGTAGATTTTTCTAAACTTCTTAACTACTTCTACCCAAAGCGTCGTAAGCAAAGCCACACCAATGATTAACACCCACGCGGAGGGAGGTAGACTAACGGTGTGTAATAATTTTTGAGCAGTTGGGTGATAGATGCCAAAAAGCAGAATGATAAAACCATAAAGAATACTCAGTAGTAGGAATTTATTGTTGAGTATCCTTTGAAGCCTGAGTACCGGTTTACGAAGGTCTTTGTAAGCGAAGACATAGATAAGGTCTATAGAGCCAATGATGCCAAAAACGGTAGTGCGCGCTAAATCAAGGTCTCCGAATTTTAGTTGCTGAGTGAATATTGCAAGTGAGATTAGCCCTGCCGTGAGACTTATGGCAAAAATGAGGAAAAGCATGGAGCGACTGAGAATATTTTCTTTTTGATGATTATTTGGCTTTTCTTCCATGATCTTGGGGTCTCCCGGTTCAAACCCGAGCGCAATGTCCGGTGGACCGTCGCAGATCAGATGAAGCCAAAGAATTTGCACAATAGTCAAGGGAAACGGGACATTGAGAATCATGGCGCCTACGATAAGTACTATTTCGGCGAGAGAGTTTGATAAGACATAACCTACCACCTTAATAATATTTTGATAAATTATGCGACCTTCCTCACAGGCGGAAACAATAGTTTTGAAGTTATTATCCAGAAGAATTAGGTCTCCTGAGTCTTTAGCTACATCGGTAGCCGAACCCACCACCACTCCAATATCAGCCTTTTTAAGTGCCGGGGCGTCATTGACTCCATCTCCAGTCATGGCAACCACCTCCCCTTTTTCTTGAAGGACAGAAATGATTTTTAATTTCTGATGGGGAGAGACGCGACAAAATAAATTAATACGGTCAATTTTTGAACCGAGATCTTTAGTTGATATTTTTTCCAGATCTTCACCTTCCATAACACTATCTTTGGTGATAACGAGACCAATATTTTCGGATACTTTTTCGGCCGTATTTCTAAAATCACCGGTAACAATCTTAACGTCAATACCGGCGTTTAGGGCTTTCCTGATGGCCTCTTTTACCCCAGGTCTAATGGGATCTTCAACTCCGATTAATCCTAGCCATTTGAAATCCGTTTTTGTTTTTGAGATATTGTTTTTGTGTATTAAACCAACAGCTCGATGACCTTCACTGGTCCACTGAAAGAATTGTTTGTTTATTTTTATTTTTGTTCTTGGGTCATCCCGACAAAATTTGAGAATAATTTCAGGAGCTCCTAAAATAAAAGTCTCTTTACTTTTACCTTTTTGAACCATAGTCAGAGCATATTTTTTTTCACTTTCAAAAATTTCTTCGTGAAGAATTTTATATTTATCAATTACTATTTGTGGGTCAATTTTTAACTTTTTTTTGAGGTACTCCCATGTGGCTATTTCCAGACTTGTTCTTCTGGTATTTAAGACAGCAAGACCATTTAGAAGTTTTTCTTCATCTTTGGTATCAGTTCTGACAACTCTCATTACACCTTCGGTAATGGTGCCGGTTTTATCGGTACAAATCACGGATGTCGAGCCAAGAGTTTCAATGGAGAGAAGTTTTTTGACTAGTCCTTTATGTTTTAAGACTCGATTCATTCCTAGAGAGAGAATTACCGTCACGGCAATGGGTAGTCCTTCGGGTATGGCGGCAATTGAAAGGATGATGGAAAAACGTATCATTTCAAAAATGCCATGATTGTTTAAAACCCCGATGATAAATATGAGGATACCAATGGCGGCAACCAAGAGAGCGAGTTTTTTAGAGAACAATTCAAGCTTAATTTGAAGAGGAGTTTTTCTTTCTTTAATTTCTGTCAAACTAACACCAATTTTGCCCACCTCGGTTGTGATACCTATTTTTTCGACTTTGGCAGTACATCTGCCCGAGAGAACGATAGTTCCCATAAAGAGACGATTGTTTTTAGGATACGTGTTTTTTTCGACAGGTTCTTCTTCTCCGGTGAGAATCGCCTCACTGACAAAGATTGAGCCTTCAAGGACAACACAGTCCGCCGGAACTTTGTCTCCCGATCCAAGTAAAACGACGTCTCCCGGTACCAGCTCTTTAATGTCAACGCTGAGTCTTTGGCCTCCCCTGATAACCAGAACTACTTGTTGAACAATCTTGTGGAGGCTTTTAAGAGTTTTTTGGGCTCCATATTCTTGGAAGAAGCCCATGGATACATTCAGTAAAACCACGGCAGAAACAAGGATGGCATCTCCGGTTTCTTTGAAGATTATGGAAGCGGCGATAACAAAAAAGAGAATATATATTAGCGGGCTTTTGAACTGATTTATGGCGATAGAAAACCAAGTTGTTGGTTCTTTCTCCGGCAAAGTATTGCTACCGTATATTTTTCTTTTGTCCTGAATTTCCGTATCGGATAATCCCTGCCACTTCATGTAATTAATCTTACATGATTTCGTTTAGCTCATGCCACCTCCACCACCCCCGCCACCTCCACCACCCCCGCCCCCAGAGAAACCACCGCTACTTCCCGTACCGGAGGCACCGAAACTGGCAAATGAGGTACTAACGGATTCCAGACCGGATCCGATTGAGGATAAATCAAGATTATTTCCCGAGGTATTCATAGCAGCCAGATAGACAAAAGATGATCTGGCTTCATCACCAAACTTAAGCGGTAGTTCCGAAAGAGCTTTTAGTGATATACCTAGGGCGGCGCCATAAACAAGATATTTCTCCCAAATAATGACAGACTCAAGCGGAGATTTTTAAGGCGATCCAGGAAGCTTTTTCTTGGGCTCCTTTGGGGGTTAATCTATCCATAAAACCGCTGAGGGTGCCAATGCCAATGGCGAAGATAATAAACTGGATGAGTAATCCAGTCATAATTACGGGTGTGGCGGTGTCCGTTTGGGAGATGGATTCCATGATGATTAAAAGTGCCGCTCCGAAGACAATGCCAATGGCGATATCGGTGGCCAAGGTACCTTGTACGGTATGACTTTTTTTGTCGAGAAAGTCATTTTTTAACAAGATGTCTTCGAACTGTGATTTCCATGACTGAAAATGTGATCTGGCTTTGGTATTGGTTTTTAGCTTACTGAGCTCGTCTAAGTAAAGCAAGTGGATGATGTCCTCTTCATTTTTGGTGAAACTTTGCCCTTTGTTTTTCTGTAATTCAAACCATATCTCCGGTTCTTGAGGAAAGATTCCCAAAATCGGACTGCGATATTCTTGAGATATTTTTAGTAATTTTTTGCGACAGAGTTCCAGAATTGTAGCCGTGATGGATTTAGCGGTAGGCGTATGAGATGGGTTGAGAATGGCTTCAACGATAGCGGGTTCGGTGTTGCTTGGGGGTTCGTGAAGACTACCAGCGAGATTGATCACCGGTAAGGGTAAATCTTTACCCACCTTTCCCCATTTGATTAACCAGTAAATAAATCTAGCCAGAAATAAAAGGCCGGTGATTAGTAGGACGATATACACAAAAGCATAGTTGATGGGTTCTGCCGAGGTTTTTGTAGTATTAATGGTTTCGTTTATCCAGTTAGCTTCTTCGTTCACAATACGTCCGAGGGCATTTTCGTTAAAGAGAACACGACCTTCAACAAAAGTATCGGCGGGAATATTTTTGGCGGAAAAAATGACAGTTTGAGCGTCGAGAATAGATACTTTGCCAGTAAGAGGACCGTGCCCCCAGGCTTTTAGTGATTCGTTCGGGGATGGATACGGAAGGTGAATAGTAGCGATTAGATTTTGAGTTGGTACTCCCCAACCTTCTTGAATAATCTGCCAGTAGAACTCGGCAGTGTCAAGATAGTTGTTGACGGCATTTTCAATGGTATAGAAGACGGTAAAGTCTTTGGTTTCGTCATCGGCAGTATATTTCCAGCTGACGATTTGTTGATTGTTTTCTGTCTTGGTGGTGAAGTTTATTGGAATACTACCTTCTTTAATTTGAAGGTTATTTATTATCAACCGATCGCATTTGGTATCAGTGCAAGCTTTTTTTGTTCCGGTAGACCACCAGCCATTTTCAAAGTGACCGGAGAAGGTATAGGTACGGGTTTCTTGGATATTGGCCGAGCCGTCTTTGTTAATGACGATATCAATATTGGCATCATCAATGGTGTAGCTTTTGGCAAAGGAAGGT
>Ga0075856_103_pt1 | contig 64531 bp, 72 predicted proteins | sample RifGroF2_FD_67958 | JGI IMG/M metagenome (GOLD analysis project Ga0075856, IMG submission 67958) | Microgenomates (Collierbacteria) bacterium GW2011_GWF2_42_51 | reverse complement strand
CACTAGGTAATCCGAGTAACTCGATACTTTTGCTACAGTCGAACTTGCGGGCATCCAGTCTCCTGGAATGTTATTTACATGTACTCTAAACTGCGCTTTTAGATTATCAAGACTCCCAGTCACCGCGAACTTGAGCAAATCACCCACCTTTAAATTTTGTAATTGAGTCGTTGTTAAAGGTGTAGTGGAATATGTCCCGTTTACGGCCTTGTATATTTTGACATTTACACACGCCCCTACGACCGGTGTTGTTGGCGTTGCCGCTTTATAACCAATTACTACGTCAAAATCATTAAAGTCATAGTTCGCATCCAACTGCCCTCTAGTGTCATTATCGACTCCTTGAAGGGTATCTGCCCAGCATTGGAAGGGCGAACTAACTCCTGATGTTGTAGAAATTCCAAAACTACTTAATGCCGATGGCGAGCTCACCATATCTTCGACAGCTTCCTCCTGTAGGGTTAATATAACCCAAGGAGTTTGTTGCTTCGTTTCCCAACTTTATGGTCATGGTATAAGTTCCAGGTTGGATAGCCACGTCAAAGTTATTATCGTCAACTTTTGTCACGGCCGCACTGGTTCCATTTCCAGCCAAAGCAATCGTTGTCCCAGCACTTGCTCCCGTAAGATGAACACGTACTACTCCTACCGTCGTAAAGTTTACGGTGTTAATTTTGCTTCTATCTGGATTACAAATCAACTGGTTCTCCTGGCTACTTGTTGCCCCCGCTATATATGTATATGTCACACACACATCAGTTCCACCAACGGGTGCTGTAGGTGCTACCGTTGCGGTTGGAGCAGCTGTTGGCGCGGCTGTAGGTGCTACCGTTGCGGTTGGAGCAGCTGTTGCAGTTGGAACAACTGGTGTACACTCACCCCATTCTCCACAAGCCGGATTTGCTGCGATCCCTAGCGAAACACAAGTTCTTGTTCCAGCCACTCCTGCGATACCAGAAGTACAGCCAGACGTCTGAGCAGTTATACACTCACAACTTTGTGTTGGTGTCGGTGTTGTTATGGCAGCACAACTGGTATTATCTACACAATTTGAAGAAGGACAAGCTTGAGTATAACCAACGGTTGTTGTTGATGAAACACAAACACTTCCGGAACAATTACGAACAGTACAAGTTTTTGTAGAGGGAGTAGCTGTTGGTGTTGGTTGGGTCGTACAAGTTGCATCTGGAGTACAGTAGTAACCCGCAAAAGAGGTCCCCGCAGCCTGAACCTTACACCTCTCACCTGTCTGACAACCCGCTGCAACTCCACATGTTCCTTCTTTGTCGGCGGCACATCTACTTCCAGCCAAGGGTTCACTCTCTGGTGCCGTAGGGGCTACGGCCTGTCTTGTCGACAACTGATTGGAAACATAGTAGGCCGCTCCAGCCACACCAACAACCAGTAACAAAGCCACAATACCTCCAACTATCGGTAACATCTTTTTCTTGGGTTTTTCTGTCGGCATTGGTACTTCTTCGGGAGTAGGTGCTGGTGCTGAGAAAGGGTCTGGTGAGGGAATAGTCGTTGTCGTTGTTGTGGTCATCACTGGCTCCGGTTGAGGAGTAGGAGCAAGCGAAGGTTCTGGACTTGGCCACGGCGTTATCGGAACCGTTTCGACTGGTGGGGTCATCGTTTCGGCTGGAGTCACTACGGTTTCTTCAACAGGTGTAGTCACCGGTTCGGTGTAGGTCGTTGTTGTTGTGGTCGTTACCGGAGCCGGGGTTGGAGCCGGGGACTCAACGGGGGTTATATCTTCAGTCACTTTAGGAACTACCGGAGTCGTACCCGAAACCAACGGTTGATTAATTTTATTTTGATCGTCCATGCATTTAAGTACGGTCCATTAAACAGGGCCTGTCTACACTATAAAGAAGTTTTGATAATTTATCAATCTCTCCACCATTTTTTTGATGTTCGTCCGAAAACGAATAATATAATTCCCAGCATACCCATTAAAATAGTAAAGTCCAAAGCTCCAGTTTCTTCCAAGGTCCCCGAGCTAGTTGCCGGCATACTTGGTTCCTTAGTCGGTGTGGGTGTTGCCGACGCCGTTCCTGTCGGTGAAACTGGTGAAATGGTAACCGTCGCCGAAGGTGTTGCTGTAAACGCCGGCAACCCCGCCGTACCATCCGATGCTAAAACAGTAAAGGTTCTAATTACTTTCTGGAATATATTGTTTTCATCGGTGTACTCTAGCGTCAGGGTGTGCACCCCTGGCTCTAAATCTTGAGGAGGAGTCCACTTCCAAATACCATCTTTATCAGCCTTAATAATCTGCGTCAGTTCAATTGGTGAGTTTACCGTAACTCTGATAGTTGTCCCGGGAGTCGTTTTTCCGGCAAACTCCGGTGAACTGGTAGCTATCATTTCTCCATTTATTGCCGGATTTGTAATTATCATCGAACCAGCCGCCTCAGTCGCCTCTGGAGCCAGAATCGGAGCCGCTTCTTCGGTGATATTTTTAAAACCACCACTTTTTATATCAGGCTCGACCAATGTTCCCGACTCCGTTGCCACGGTCGTCTCTACAAAACTTTGATTTTTTCCTAATACGATATCGGGTACCGGTTTGGTTTTTTCGGTGTTGGTAATCGCCGTTGCGGTTCCCGAGATGCCCGCCTGAACAAAAATCGAGACGAGTGAAACTTTAGGATCATATGTCAGCACCGCCCCATTTTTATCTCGTGATAAAGCCAAGTTCAATCTCCAAGACCCATTGTTTGTCATCGCCGACAAGGTTTCTCCACCCTGGACCTCAACATAAACAATCGCGTTGTTTACGGGACTGGAATCAGCGCCTATTATTCTTCCGGTTATGACGTCTTCAGGAGGCGCAATTACTTGTTGTCCTGTTCGTACCTCAAAAGGTTTTCCGGAGTCGTCGTATGTCTGAGAACCCGATCCAATTACAAAATAAACAGTCTTGTCGGGATTTAATCCAGTTACTTTTACATAGTGATTGGTATAACCCTGAGAACTTCCCGATATTTGATCACGGATATCACCCGCAGGTGTTGTTATTTTGGCCGGATTTTCAGAGTAACTTAGATATCCCGTTACTGGCGTGTCGGTTGTCCAGCTGACGGTAAAAGTATTTGCTCCTCTATCGGATATCTTTACATTTTTTGGAGCTTCTGTCGGCCCAGCTTTAGTCAAAAGACCTTGGCGATTATTTACCAGAACCACACCTGCAATCAGCCCTCCTAATAATATTAGGACTCCGAGGGCAGTTGGTATTTTCTTGGCCATCAGGCCTGTTCTATTCACTTATTTGTATTTGTGTTGTTGCCGAACCGGTAGACTCCGGTACCACTGATTCTGCTGTCTCGGTTATCTCGGGTGTTGGAGTGGCAATCAATAATAATCCCATCTCGGCGTCGGTATATACAGTTCTCTTTTCAAGATTATCAATTATTGTTTGGTTGATTGCCCCATCTAAAGATTTAATTGCCTTTGCTTGTTGTGTTGTCGTCTGACTTTTTGTCGAGGCGGAATAGATCTGGTAAGCTACTACCCCACCTACAATGGACAACCCCATTACTCCTACTAATAATATATATGAAGATAGTGTTCTGGTTGCTTTCATTGTTTGTCGGTGTAGAAGTAAAAAGTCATTTGCCCAGTAGCATTAAGTGAGTCTTCCGCCCTAGTCAGACCAATTTGTTTGGTAAGAGAAACACTATTAAGTAGAACCAATCTGTCCATATTTTCGATGTCCTTAAGAAAAATAATCACATCCTCCGGTTTTCCCCTTACGGAAAATGTTAACTGGTTAGACAAAACGTTAGCACTCGGTTTAATTAATTTTGTAGTCCATTCACCTCCGGTTTTCACTTCACCAAGAAGAGAAATCCCTGGAAAGACCAACGAATCGAGAATCAAATTATTCTTTTTTGCCACATATTCCAATCTTAAGGAACTATCGATATAAGAGAAGTTGTCTGGAACAGCTTCGTCAAAAAGTCTCAATTTACTCCTGAACGTATTTAGTTGATTCTGTGCATTCAAAAGCTGGACAATTTTATTGTCGGCCTTTTTATTGATAACCTCCTGATCCTCAATTCTTTTCTGTAGAGAGACAATATTCGTAAGTGTTGGTCTTATGGCGGCAAATATCAATATCGTTATGGTAAATACCGACAAAATTACCTCTAAAGATGCTCTGATTTCCGGACGTTTGTACATCAGACTCACTCTTTGAAAGTAAAGAGAATATTTTTCGTTGCTTAGTATACCTGCCATTATTTAAAAGTAATTTGAATACCAAACTTCACCCCTCCAGTTATTTGATCAAAGCTGGTTTCCTTCATAATAATTGTTGCCACCCCGGGCATTCTTTTAACTCCGCTGATGAACTGGGCAAATCCATACTCCGACTGTGCTTTTCCGACAACTATCAACCCGTTTTTATCAAGAGATAGACTGTCAAGAGAAGTTCCCACGGGTAAAATTTGTGTCAGCCCATCAATTTTTGATGCGAAAACAAGACCACTACTTTGTGAGGTCTGCACGGGAAGTTGTTTGGCTAAAACTTTTCGCATCTCAGTTTCTACATCGGCATAAGCCGCAATCTGAGCCTCTTTTTGTATCAAAATTTCTCCTAAATCATCAAGTTTTTTATCAAAATAAAACCGGGATGCAAATGCCAACAACACCACAAACTCGGTTAAGACCACCAAAACCCTACCAGCTGTTGTAATCCACTTTAAAACTTTCCCTGTAGTAGAGAACTCAAAACTATCCTTTGGCAATAAGTTAATACTAGAAACACTATGAGCAGTAGCCACACCTTCAGTGTATCAAAAATCCTTACTTTTTGGGGGAGATTTTCTTGGACAAACGAGCCTTTATTCTGTCGGCCTTACCTTTTTTCAAAACACCTTTTTTTGCGGCTTTATCTACCATCGAGAAAGCGACAGACAGTGTTTCGATGGAGAGAACTTTCTTAAATGTATCGATGGCCGACTTCGCCTTAGTCTTGGTAGCTTTGTTAAATCCGGCTTTTTTTACATCGGATCTAAGTTTTTTTATTGCTGATTTTGTTATTGGCATGCGCTAATTTTACCACGAGCTCCACCTAGCGCAAGTGAAGCTCATGAATTAAAATAACGACAGTGGTTCAAAAACTGTTAACTAAGTCGCAAGCAATACTAAATCGCAAGAGTTCAAGTATTCTTTCGGCCGCTACTATTATTGCTGCTTCCTTTCTCCTTTCAGCCTTTTTGGGGCTGGTCAGGAATCGTTTACTTGCCGCCAGATTTTTTGGTGGTCTTGAAGGGGACCTCGACGTTTACTTCGCCGCTTTCATTATCCCAGACACTATTTTTCAGCTGTTGGTTGTCGGTGCCGTATCAGCCGCTTTCATTCCCATTTATCAAGGATATCTCAATAAATCGGTTAGGAAAGCCAATTTTATGGCCAACACTGCTCTTTCTCTAGTTACCATTACCCTTCTTATTTTTTCTGTCATCATTGCCGTTTTTGCCCGGCCACTCTCTCTGCTGCTTTCGCATTACACCGGTTCACAACTCGACTTGATGGTAAATCTAATCAGACTTATGTCGGTTGCTCAGATATTTTTTTCAATTTCCGCTTTTCTGACAGGTGTTCTTCAAGCCCATCGTCGTTTTTTAATACCCGCTATCGCTCCGCTCTTTTATAATCTCGGCACGATTCTCGGAATTCTAATTTTGACCCCTTACATTGGTATTTATGCCGCTGCCGCTGGCGTCATTTTTGGTTCCTTTCTTCACGTTATTGTTCAACTGCCCGCCGCAATTCATACCGGTTATGTGCTCAGATTCCGCCTTCGATTTAATCACAAAGGTGTTCGTCGGATGCTTCGTCTCATGCCACCCCGCTCTTTTTCGCTTGCTCTTGTTCAAGTTGAACGCATTGTTTCTTTAAATATCGCCTCCGCCTTGTCTGCTGGATCATTTACTATTTTCAACTTCGCTCGTCAGGTTTATGTTCTTCCGATCTCTCTTTTTGGTGTTTCACTAGGACAAGCTTCCTTCCCCACCTTAGCCGAAGAAGCACTTAACAAGGACCAATCTAAGTTCGCCGACACTCTCGGAAAAACAATTTTGCAAATCTTTTTTTTCTGCCTTCCAGCCGCCATTCTTATTCTCATCCTAAGAATTCCCATTGTTCGTATTATTTTTGGTGCCAGAAATTTCCCCTGGGAAGCAACTCTATTAACCGGTAAAGCTCTTGCTATTTTTTCTCTTTCTATTGCTCCTCAAGCCGCCGTTCAACTACTCACTCGCGCTTTCTATGCTCAAAAAAATACTCGTACTCCCTTCATCATCAACATCGCCACCTTGATACTTTTTATCCTTACCTCCTATCTCTTTACCTACACTTTTTCTTGGGGAATTTTGGGCATGAGCACCGCCATGAGTCTTAGTAATGCTATCAACTTTTTGATACTCTATCTTACGATTCGTGCCACTCTACCCAGTCTTGGAATTACTCTTGAAATTATTAAAATGCTTTTTGTCAGCGTCCTCACCTCCTTTGCCCTCTGGATACCTATGAGGCTTCTCGATCAGTTTGTTTTTGACACTACTCGTACCGTGCCTCTTCTCATACTTACGATAACCGTCAGCCTTATTGGCCTTGTCGTTTATTTTGGTCTCGCCAATCTTCTCAAGGTTAAACAATACGCCGATGTTAGAAGACTCTTTGTTAAGCTCGGCAACTGGCGTCAGGTGCTCGGAGAAACCGACGAGGTTATCGAGACACCGATTGTCGGCTAAACTCACATGGAAAATAAAATCAGAAACTTTTCGATTATTGCTCATATTGATGCCGGCAAATCCACTTTGGCCGATCGTATGTTGGAAATCACCGGTACCGTCCGAAAAGACAAAATGACTCCCCAACTTTTGGATAGTAATCCCATCGAACGTGAAAGAGGAATTACCATCAAACTTGCCCCTGTCACCATGAACTACCATGGACACACTTTAAATCTTATCGACACTCCTGGTCACGTGGACTTCAATTACGAGGTTGAACGCGCCCTGGAAGCTTGCGACGGTGCCGTTCTTCTTGTCGACGCCACTAAAGGTGTTCAGGCTCAGACGGTTGCAAACCTTAGGCTTGCTCGAAATCTCGGACTTACCATCATTCCCGTCATAAACAAAATTGATGCCCCTCTTGCTGACGTTTCTGCCGCTACCAGACAGATTAAACAACTTCTCAATATTTCTTCCGAACCTTTTTTTATCTCTGCCAAAACCGGCGAAGGAGTCGCCAATCTTCTCGACAAAATAATCTCCGATTTACCTTCCCCCAAAATCGAAAACAAACCTCTTCAGGCTTTAGTCTTTAACTCGGTTTTTGACACCCACCTTGGTGTTATAGCCTTTGTCCGTGTTATTACCGGAGACTTGCACACCGGTGATAAACTGGAGTTTCTCAACTCCGGTCAGGTCTTAACTGCCTCGGAAATTGGTGTTTTTAATCCCAAACGTGAGGAAAAAAAAGTCATCACGGCAGGCAACGTTGGTTACATCATCACCGGTCTCAAAGATATTCATCGCATTTTGGTCGGAGATACTCTCTGTCTTGCCACTCAAAGCAAAGAAGTTACTCCTTTGCCGGGTTTTCGCAAAATTCACCCCAATGTTTTCCTGGATATGTACCCGGCCGACGGTTCTCAGTACAGAGACTTGGTCGATGCTCTCGAAAAATTAAAGCTAAACGACTCAGCCCTAACCACCCAAGGAATCAACTCTCCCATTCTTGGTCAGGGTGTTAAGGTTGGTTTCTTGGGCCTTCTTCACTCCGAAGTTGTCGGTGAACGTTTGGAGCGTGAGTTCGGTCTGCCGGTGATCGCCGTTTCTCCATCGGTTGAGTACAAAGTAATTTTAAGAAATGGCACCGAAAAAATCTTTAGCTCCGCCGCCGACTTTCCCGATCCTGCTGTAATTGCCCAAGGTTTCGAACCCATGGCTAATGTCAAGATTGTCGTTACCGACAAATATGTTGGTGCCGTTATGCAACTCTGCCAAGATCTTCGAGGCAGTCTTGGCAATGTTTCCTACCTTGATCAGCTTGTCGAAATCGATTATTTATTGCCTCTTATCGAAGTAATCACCGCACTTCACGACAGCTTAAAAAGTGTTTCCCAAGGCTTTGCCTCTCTAGACTACGAACTTTCGGGCTGGCAAAAAGCCGAACTTGTCAGACTAGACGTTCTCTTAAATCACGAACTTTTTACTCCCATGAGTATCATCACCGTCAAAGAGAAGTCAGGTTCCAAAGCCAAGGCCATCGCCGAAAAACTCAAAGAGGCAATTCCCAGACAGCAGTTCGAGATTCCCATTCAAGTAGCCATCGGTGGTCAAATTATTGCCCGCGAAACTATCACAGCCTATCGTAAGGACGTCGATGCCAAGCTCCATGGCGGCGACTTTACCAGAAATCTCAAACTTCTCCAAAAACAGAAAAAGGGAAAAGCACGCATGAAACAGTTTGGCAAAGTTCAGCTTCCTCAAAGCGCCTTCCTCGCCGTTGTTAAGGCCTAAATTTGCCCGCTTGACTCTCCATTATCACTCATGCTATATTACTGCTAATCACTGTCTTAATGAGAGTGATAAAAAAATATGGATCTAACTGAAAGACAGACACAAATAATTAAAACGATAGTCGAAGAGTTTACTGAAACGGCCGAAGCCGTTGGTTCGGTTACTCTAGAAAACAAATATCGTCTCGGCGTTTCTCCCGCCACTCTCCGAAATGAGATGGCAGTTCTTGAGGAAAAAGGTTTTCTTACTCAACCTCATACTTCAGCTGGTCGTATTCCTACCCCCATGGCCATCAAGTTTTATGTCAACGAACTGATGAAAGAAAAAGATTTGTCCGTTGCCGAAGAGGTCAATGTCAAGTCTCGTGTTTGGGATCACCGCTATAACCGCGACGACCTACTTCGCGAAGCCACCAAAGTTCTCTCCGAAAGAACTAAATCTCTCTGTATTGCGACCACCGAAGAAGGCCAGATGTATCATGCCGGTTACGCCAACATTTTTAACGAAATCGAATTTCAGGATTTTGAAACTGCCAAAGAGGTTTTCTTCCTTCTCGATCAGCACCAACGTCTTCTAGATATTTTTAATCGTGCTGGCAACAACTCTCCAATCCACATTCTCGTCGGTGATGAGATGGGAGTTTCTCTGCTCCGTCCCGCCAGTTGTGTCTTTGCTGATTTAAATATTGGTGGTCATCACGGCAGTCTCGGCATCATCGGTTCCAGTCGCCAGGAATATGACCGCAACATTCCCTTTGTTCGCTACATTGCCAATTTAGTTAATCAAATAGCTCAGGAATGGTAAAAAAAATTCAATCATCCAAAAAAGAAATTGAAAATCTCAATTTCCAAGTTAACGAACTGGAAGGCAACTATCGTCGCGCTTTGGCCGATTACCGAAACCAGGAACGGCGCTTCAAAGAGACCCAGAGTCAAATAGTCAAATTTGCCAACGCCACTCTTCTCGAAAAAATTATCCTCAATCTTGACTCACTCGAGATGGCCCAAAACCACCTCAAAGACGCCGGTTTGGAAATTGTCATCAAACAATTTTTGGAAACATTGAAAAATGAAGGACTTCAATTAATTGAATCGGACGGCAAACAGTTTGACCCTTTAACCATGGACTGTATTGAGGTTGTCCCAGGCAAAAAAAATCACGTTGTTTCTACTCTTATCAAAGGTTACTATCTTTTTGACAAAATTCTCCGCCCCGCCAAGGTTAAAGTCGGTTCGGGGAAATAATTACCAGGTTTTATAAATTAATTAAACAAAACATATGTCCAAAATAATCGGCATCGATCTCGGAACCACCAACAGTGCCATCGCTGTTATGGAGGGAGGCAAAGCCAAAATTATTCCTACCTCTGAAGGCAGAAATACTTTCCCTTCAATCGTAGAACCAATTAAAAATTTAGTTGGTGACGTTGCCAAACGTCAAATGGTTCTCAACTCTGAAAACACCATCTTTAGTGTCAAGAGGTTAATGGGTCAAAAATTTTCCGGCAAGCAAGCTCAAAAAACCAAAGAAATTTCTCCTTACGATATTGAAGCCGGCAAAGATGGTTTGGCCATCATTAAAATTGGTGATAAAACCTATACCCCTCAAGAAATCTCCGCCAAAATTCTTCAAAAGGCCAAAGCCGATGCGGAAGCCTATCTTGGTCAAGCAGTCACCGACGCCGTTATCACCGTTCCCGCCTACTTTGATGACTCTCAACGTCAAGCCACCAAGCAAGCCGGTGAAATCGCCGGACTCAACGTCCAACGTATCGTCAACGAACCAACCGCGGCCGCCCTTGCTTATGGTTTAGACAAAGGTAAAAATGAAACCGTCGTTGTTTACGACTTAGGTGGAGGAACCTTTGACGTTTCTATTCTCGAATTGGGTGATGGTGTTTTCGAAGTTAAATCCACCAACGGAGATACTTTCCTTGGCGGAGATGATTTTGATCACAAAATCATTGAATACATCGTTTCCGAGTTCAAAAAAGAAAATGGAGTTGACCTATCTCTTGATAAACAAGCACTTCAGCGTATCAAAGACGCGGCCGAAAAAGCCAAAATCGAACTTTCCAGTACCACCGAAACAGAAATTAACCAACCGTTCATTACCCAACGTGATGGCCAACCCCTTCACCTAACCATGAAGATCGGAAGAGCCAAACTAGAAGAACTTGTTGACGATTTGATTCAAAAAACCATTGAACCGATGAAAAAGGCTCTCGCCGACGCCAAGATTGAAAAATCCCAAATTGCTGAGGTTATCCTGGTTGGTGGTATGACTCGTATGCCCAAGGTTCAGCAAGTTGTTAAAGACTTCTTTGGTAAAGAGCCCAACAAATCAGTCAACCCTGACGAAGCTGTTGCTCTTGGTGCCGCTATTCAGGGTGGTGTTATCTCCGGAGATGTCAAAGATGTTTTACTTCTTGACGTTACCCCTCTAACCTTGGGTATCGAAACCATGGGTCAAGTTATGACCCCCCTTATCGAGAGAAACACCACCGTTCCTTCCAGCAAGTCACAGGTCTTCTCGACAGCCTCTGATAACCAACCTCAGGTTGAGATTCACATTCTCCAAGGCGAGCGCCCCATGGCTGCAGACAACAAGACCTTAGGCAGTTTCATTCTCGATGGTATTCCCGCCGCTCCTCGAGGTATTCCCCAGATTGAAGTAACTTTTGACATCGACGCCAATGGCATCTTAAATGTTTCTGCCAAGGACAAAGCAACCGGCAAAGAACAAAAGATCACTATTAAAAACGCTACCAATCTTTCCGACGAAGAAGTCGAAAGAATGAAGCAAGAGGCGGAGAAATATGCCGAGGACGACAAGAAGAAAAAAGAGTTGGTTGACAAGAAAAACGAAGCCGACACTTTAATCATTCAAACTCGTAAAGTTCTCAAAGACTCCGGTGATAAGTTCGACGCCGGTGCCAAAGAAGAGATTGAAAAATCCCTTAATGAATTGGAAGAAGAAATCAAAAAAACCGACACCACCACGGAAGCAGTTGATACCAAATTAAAAGCTGCCACCGAACTTGTCCAAAAACACGCTGAAGCTTTATACAAAGCTGCCGGTGAAAAAGACAAGCCCACTGAAGAGCCCAAAGCTGAAGAACCCAAAGCTGATACGGAAAAGGCCGAGGAAGGCGAGGTTGTTGAGTAAATCAAATTAATTCAGGGGCTCATTTTTGAGCCCCTGATAAAATGGTTTGTTAATCACACATGGCCACTACTAGAGACTACTATGATATCCTGGGCGTTTCTAAATCGGCAACAACTGCCGAAATAAAATCGGCTTACCGAAAACTGGCTCTCAAGTGGCATCCCGACAGAAACAAAGAAGCCGATGCCCATGAAAAATTCAAAGAAATTAACGAAGCCTACGAAGTCCTAAGTAACCCGGAGAAAAAAGCCAAGTTTGATCAGTTTGGTCATGCCGCTTTTAATAATGGGGGAGGCGGTAATCCTTTTGGCGCCGGCGGTAATCCTTTTGGAGGTGGTTATTACCAAGCTGGAGGCAACATTAATTTCGAAGATTTATTTGGTGGCGCCGGAGGTTTTTCCGACCCCTTTGATATTTTTGGTAGTTTTTTTGGAGGGGGATTCGGAGGTCAACAACACCGTCAGCAAAAAATTCATTACAAATTAAAAATTTCTTTCGATGAAGCCATTCATGGTGCCGAAAAAACCATCGTTCATCAAGGAAAAGAATACACCGTCAAAATTCCGGCTGGTGCCGATGAAGGAACCCAAGTTCGTTACTCTGATTTCGACATTAGTTTCGCTGTTCAATCAAGCAAAATTTTTAAACGTGATGGCTACGACATCATCGTCGACCACGAAGTCCCTTTGACTCTAGCCATTCTTGGCGGGAACACAATAGTTCCTACGCTAAGTGGCGACCTCAAAATTAAAGTTCGTTCCGGTACCCAACCCGGAACAGTTGTTCGATTAACTGGTAAAGGCGTCAAACATCTTCGAGGAAATCAGCACGGAGATCTCTATATCCGATACAACATCAAAATCCCGACTCGTCTCTCCGGCAAACAAAAAGAACTCCTCAAAAAATTCGAAGAGCTTAATTAATTATCTATCTTGATTCAATTTCCTTAACCACTTTTATGTAAGATTTCTTTTCCGGAGGATCTATACCCACCACATTTCCCAGCTTAATTTTAAGACTAGGATTCTTTGTCATCTCACCCAAAGCAATTCCTAAAAATATTCTTTGCCACTCCTGCTCCTCAGTCTTCATCTCCACATCCCAGTCAATTAATACCTGATCGCTATTTTGAATAGCCCGCTTCACCTGCTCTAGATTTTCTGCATACATACCATTTATCATTTTGAAACAAATTTGTGGACCGGTTGGGTTTTCTTTGTTAAAAATATGAATCAAATTTAAATTTAGACCCAACGCCAGAGCAATTCCTATGTCAACTCTTGATCCTTCAGATGGAATATCTCCAGCATTCCACAAAATATCAACTCTTCCACCACTTTTTGCCGCCTCGTGTAAAAAACCCAACTCTGCCATCACAATGTTATAACCCGTGGCGTCCTGTTGGGGAGCATCTCTCACCGGATTAAACAACCTAATTTCTGGCACATCAAGACTTTTTGCGTACTCTGCGATTGTCAACGCCTGTTCTTCGGTAACATTTCTGACGGGAGGGAGTAGATAAACTAATTTCTCACTACCCATTTCCTTATTTGTTTCCGCTTCTTTATTCCTCATATTCCGGATTGTAACATGTTATAATAAGCTCGATTAAGTGAGTTAGGGCGGCGTAGGTCGTCCCTTTTTATAAAAATAATAAATTAAGAAAAAACAAACAAAATGGATACACAAACCCTTTCGGCCAGAACCGAGTTTGCCGCTGCGATTAACCAAATTTGTTCCGAACGTGGCATCGCCCCGGAAACGGTTCTTGCAGCCATCAATACTGCTCTTATAGCCTCCTTCAAAAAAGACTATCCCGAACAATCAGAAAAGCTTGAAGAAGAAGGTAAAATCATCACCGCCGACGTCGACTCCGATAACGGACAGTTCCGCTTATTTGTCGGAGAGGAAGGTGGTAAGAAAAAAGATCTCAAAGAAATTACCCCCCCGGGCTTTGGTCGTATCGCTGCTCAGGCCGCCAAACAGGTAATCTTACAAACCATTCGTGAAGCCGAGCGTGACTCTGTTCTTGCCGACTATCAGGACCATATTGGTGAAGTTATGACCGGTATGGTTCAGCGTATGGATGGCAGAAATGTTGTCATCGACCTTGGTCGTGGGCAGGCTGTTATGCCCCCTGAAGAGCAATCACCGACCGAGTTCTACCGTCTCAACTCTCGTCTCAGTGTTTACTTGAAAGAAATCGCCGATACTGTCAAAGGTCGTCAAATTATAGTTTCCAGAGCTGACGACAGACTTTTGTCTGGGCTTTTCCAAAGAGAAGTTCCTGAAGTCAGTGCCGGAAGTGTCATTATCAAAGGGGTTGCTCGTGAACCGGGAAGCCGTTCCAAAGTTTCCGTCGAGTCTACTCAGCCCGGAGTTGACCCAGTTGGTTCTTGCGTCGGGCAAAAAGGTGTTCGTGTTCAAGCCGTCATCAACGAACTAAACAATGAAAAAATCGACATCATCCAGTACTCCGAAGATAAAGACAAATACATCAAAGCTGCTTTAGCTCCAGCCGAAGGTCTCGACATTAGCTACGACAAAAACACCGGCGAAACTATCGTTACTGTTCCCTCGGATCAGCTTTCCCTTGCCATAGGTCGCGGAGGTCAAAACGTCAAACTTGCCGCCAAACTAACTCAAACCAAACTTCGTATTATCTCGGACGAGACCAAAGACATTCAAACCGGTATCGTCGCTACAGGTACGGAAGAGTTTGAGATCGATCAGCTCGGTCTTGACACTAAAACCAGAAATCTTCTTGTCGAAGCGGAGCTAACTCATATCGAGGATCTCACATCTGATAAACTCGACTCAGTCAAAGGCCTCGGCCCCAAAACTCTTGAGAAAATCAAAGCTCAGCTTGCCGTTTACAAAAACTAACTTAATCCTATGCCGGACACAACAACTGCCACCAGGCCTCCGGTGGTTACTATTCTAGGGCACGTAGATCACGGTAAAACATCTCTCTTGGACCGAATTAGGCACGCAACGGTTGCTGCCGGCGAAGTTGGTGGTATTACTCAAGCTATTGGTGCCTATCAGATCGAACATCAAGGTAAGAAAATCACCTTTATCGACACTCCTGGTCACGCCGCTTTCTCTGCCATGCGTCGTCGCGGAGGTCAAGCTGCTGATGTAGCTATCCTGATTGTTGCCGCCGATGACTCGGTCATGCCTCAAACAAAAGAATCCATCGAACACATCAAAGCCGCCGACATTCCTTTTGTTGTCGCCGTTAACAAAACTGATCTGGCTGGTGTCAATCCAGAGCGCGTCAAAACTGATCTGGCCAATGAAGGAGTTTTTGTTGAAGGTTACGGTGGTAATGTACCCATCATCAATATTTCTGCCAAAACAGGAGAGGGAGTTGATGATTTACTAGAAATAATTCTCCTTCTGGCCGAACTCGAAGAACTCAAAGATAACTCCAGTGACTGTCCGGCGACCGCTCTAGTGATTGAGTCTTCTATGCATTCTCAAAAAGGACCTCTAGCCACTCTCTTGGTTAAAGGCGGCATTTTTGATAAAAATGACCCTCTTTACGACGGTAATGTTGATTTTGGCAAGATCCGTTCTATGTTGGACTTCTCCGGCAAATCAATAGACAAAGCTACCCCCTCTACCCCTTTTCAGGTCATTGGTTTCGACAAAGTTCCCAACATTGGCGACATCATCACCAGTGAGCCCTGTGAAGATCAAACTAAAAAAAGCACTTTTGGTGCTGCAGATACGATTAGTGAAGACATTCCAACCATTATTCTCAAAGCCGACGTTCAAGGTTCACTAGAAGCAATCTCGGAAAACATCAAGGACAAAGCCAATATTGTGTCAAGTTCTGTCGGTTTAGTCACCGACTCCGATATTGAAACTGCTATTGCCACCAAAGCCGAAATCTTAGGTTTTAATGTCAAAATGTCCGCTCCTGTTGCTCGTATGGCTGAGATCGAACATATAAAGTTTTCAAACTTTAAAATTATTTATCAACTCTTTGACTACCTCAAGGAATTACAAGAAAAAAAGACTTCGCAGGCCGCCCCTAAAGTAGTAACTGTTGGTGAGGCAAAGGTACTGAAAGTATTTAATTTTGGTGGCACCATCGTCTACGGTTGTTTAATCACTTCTGGAAAAATGAAACTCGGCGACACAATAGGAGACTCCAAAATTATTTCTCTAAAGATTGGAAAAGCCGACGTTGAGGAAGCTAAAAAAGACCAAGAATGCGGTCTTGTTTTATCCCCCAATACTGAGTATAAAACTGGTGATATAATGACGGCCACAACCCTAGAATAATAAAATATGGAAGACAAAAAACCGGAAACTACCATCAATAATCTAATTGAGTCCGCTAAGTCAGTCATTGTAATTCTTCCTCCAGACTCAGGGAAAGACCTTGTCGCTGCTGGTATCAGTCTCCACCTTGCCCTTAAAGGAGCTGGAAAAGTTTCTCAAATTGGTTGTGGTGGTGAAGTTCACGTTGACTCCGAAATTGAAGGCGTTTCCGAAATAGCCGACACCATCGGTAGCCGAAACTTAATTATTTCCTTTGACTACCAAGAAGACGACCTGGACAAAGTTGATTATGATGTCCGTGACGACGGTAAATTTTATTTATTAGTCAAACCCAAAGCTGGTGCCCCCGTACCCGATATTGGAGGAGTGAAATACTCCTACTCCGGTGCTTCGGCCAATCTGGTAGTCACTCTCGGAATTGGCTCACTTGAAGAACTTGGCAAAATTTATGCCGACGAGAAGAACTTCTTAGACAATGTTGACATAATAAGTCTCAACAACTCCCTTCGTCCAGTCGCCTTTACCTCAAATATCTATCACCAAAACACCAGCTCTTTTTCTGAGCTTGTTACCAAACTTCTCGAAGAGCTTAAACTCCAAATTAATCCTTCCATTGCTCAAAATCTCCTCACCAATATCTACGCTAGTACAAACAATCTGACAGGAAGTCATCTAACGGCCGAAACTTTTTCCGCCATCGCCTTCCTTATGCGTGCCGGCGCCCATCTTCCTAGTAAGCCAATTCAAGCCCCCAGCTTCTCTCAAGCCCCCTTTTTTGAAATTCCGGATACTCAACCTATTGAAGAAAACATTCCTCTTCCTGAGGAAGAAAGTGCTCCTGTCCCTTCCGACTGGAACAAGCCAAAAATCTTTCGTGTAGGTGGTAATCAGGACGCCACCTAAGATTCTATGTCAAAGGAAGAAATCTCAGAAAATTTCTTCGAAGAGGAACTAAGAAAGTTTCTAGTCGAAAGCAATGCTAAAGCATATCTTGCCTGGAAATATCTAATTTCTCAAAAAGAACTTTCTCTAAACACTATTCTTATTACTCATCAAATTCTCATGGCTCATCAGGACCTAAATCCAGAACTTAAAGGCAACTGGAGAAACTGTCCTGTTTGGGTTGGTGGTCGTGAAGGTTCGGACTTTAGAAAAATTCCAAGTCTAATCCAATCCTGGCTTGATCAAATAGAAGTTTCAAATGATCCTGAACTTACTTCGGAAGAACAAGATGTCATCCTACAAGATCTACACGTTCAATATGAACGTATTCACCCTTTTGCTGATGGCAATGGTCGAACCGGAAGAATGTTCTGGAATTTTCTAAGGCTTAAAAGAGGCTTGCCCCTAAAAATTATTTATGAGAGCGAACGCCTCGAGTATTACCGGTTATTTATCTAACTCAATCTAATTATTGGCAAAATCACGCCAATCTGCTACAATACACACCGATATGGCTCTTAAATCCGAAACCAAAATAGACATTATTAAAACCTTCGCCGCCAGTGATAAAGACACTGGCTCTCCTCGTGTGCAAATTGCCCTCCTCACCTCCCAAATCGAAGAACTAACGAACCACCTAAAGGTTCACAAGAAGGACAATCACTCTCGCCGTGGTCTTTTAAAGATTATCTCCAAGAGACGTCGTCTATTAAACTACCTCGCCAAATCCAATTCCAAAGATTATCTTGAAGTTACCAAGTCTCTTAAAATTAACAGTCAGTTGCGCGACTCAGCTAAATAAGCTTGAGGAGTAAATAGAGTATATCCATCCAAGGACAACCCTTGGGTATTTTCTGTTTTCTTCTCAAGACCGAGTGGCGCGAAAAAGAAAGGATTCGGGATGACTCATCCTCAAACCACCATTGTCCTCAATGGTAAAACCATTACTATCGAGACCGGCCGCTTTGGCGCCCAGGCCTCAGGCTCCGTTACCGTCAGGTGCGGCGACACTGTCGTTATCGCCTCATGTGTAGCTACCAATAAAGTCAAAGAAGGAATTGATTATTTTCCTCTCTCCATTGATTACCAAGAAAAGTTCTACGCTGGTGGAGTCATTAGCTCCAGTCGTTTCATCAAGCGTGAAGGCAGACCTTCTGAAGGTGAAATTCTCACCGGTAGAGTTATCGACCGTTCCATAAGACCTCTTTTTGATCAAGCCTCCCGAAATGAAGTTCAACTTTTGGCGTCTCCTCTTTCCATAGATGGAGTCGAAGAACCCGAAATTCTAGCCATCATCGCCGCCTCCGCCGCCGTCTCTCTCTCAGACTACCCCTGGGCAGGTCCTGTCGGTGCGGTTCGTATCGGTATGACCCCGGAAGGCGAGTATATCGTCAACCCAACAACTGAACAAAAACTTGTTTCACCTCTAGACCTGGTCGTTTCCGGTCCCAAGGGTGGAATCTGTATGGTCGAAGCCGGAGCTAACGAAGTTAGTGAAGAAAAAATAACCGGTGCTTTGTCTTTTGCTCAAGAATTTGTTGATACGGTTGCTGAGGGCATTGATAAATTTGCCAAAGCAAATGGTAAAACTAAACGCATCATTGCTCCTATCGAAGTCGATCCCGAAATCAAAAAATTTGTTAAAGACGAAATTGGTGACCTTGCCGAACTTCTCAAAAACGAAGCTACTAAAACTGGCACTCAAGCTAGAGAAGTAGTTGACGCTATCATTGTTGCTCACCCAGAATACAACGGTAGTCACATCGCCGAAACCGCCGACAACATGCTTCGTGACTTGGCCAGAAAAAACATTCTCGAGACAAAAGTCCGTTCCGATGGTCGTGGTATCGAAGATATTCGTCCTATCAATATTGAAGTCGGACTTCTTCCTCGTACTCACGGCTCCGCTTTCTTTCAACGTGGTCTGACTCATGTCCTCTCTGTCGTTACCCTCGCTTCCCCCGCCAGAGAACAGCTAATTGATGGTATGAAGGGTGAGTCCACCAAACGCTACATGCATCATTACAACATGCCCGGCTATGCCGCCGGAGAAGTTGGTCGTCCCGGTACCGGTCGTCGTGAAATTGGACATGGTGCTTTGGCCGAAAGAGCTCTTGTACCCGTTCTTCCTGATCAAGCCGAGTTCCCTTATGCTATTCGAGTTGTTTCCGAAGTTATGTCTAGTAATGGTTCCACCTCCCAAGCCTCCATTTGTGGTTCCACTCTTTCTCTCATGGACGCTGGTGTACCAATCAAGAAAGCTGTCGCCGGTACTGCCATGGGACTAATTACCGAAGGCGATCAATTTGTGACCCTTACCGATATCTGCGGACTTGAAGATCACCTTGGTGACATGGACTTCAAAGTCGCCGGTACCATTGATGGTATTACTGCTCTTCAGATGGACGTCAAAGTCACCGGTATCAAAGCCGAAGTCTTGACCCAGGCAGTTGACCAAGCAAAAAGAGCCAGACTAAAAATTTTGGAACTCATGACGGAAGCCATTACCTCTCCTCGTTCCAAGATCTCTCAGTACGCTCCCAAGATTGTTTCTACCAAAGTTCCTGTTGCCAAGATTGGTGACGTTATTGGGTCAGGCGGTAAAATTATCCACCAGATTCAAGATGACTTCCTCGTTGAGGTCAACATCGAAGACGATGGAACTGTGACGGTCACAGGTAACGATCAGTCAAAAGTTGACGGTGCCATTGCCTACATCGACTCTATCGTTGCCGAAGCCGAAGTGGGTAGAACCTACCAGGGTACTGTAGCCAGAATTGAAGCCTTTGGAGCCTTCGTCAACATCCTTCCTGGTAAAGATGGTTTGGTCCACATCTCCCAAGTCCAGCCGGAAGTCTTCAAAGCTATGAAGATCGGCGACAAAGTTGAAGTTAGATGTTACGAAGTCGACTCCATGGGTCGTGTAAACCTCACCATGCTCAAGGAAGGTGAAGCACCTATAAGGGCCGAGCGTCCGATGGGTGGCGGCGGAGACCGACCAAGATTTGGCGGAGACCGCAGTAGTCAAAGAGGTGGCGGCCGTCCCAATTTCCGTAACTTTAGAGACAGTCGTTGATGTAGAATCACATTAGGCCTTAGCTTAAAACGCTCCGACTCACGTTGGAGCGTTTTGTTGGCTACTCCACTATGATTATCTCGGACATACTATTATCGGACATACTATCAAAGGATAGGATACGGAATATTTTTCACCCACTAAGTTTTATATACCAGGTACTTGACCTGGTATTTTTATGGTAAAAAATCACGTATATAATGAATCTATGGACTCTCCTGCCCCAGCCCAAATACAGTCTGTCTCTACACTCGACGATCTCCGTCACAAGATTGAGGGCGTTGTTATGCCTCCCGAGCTCAAACAAAACACTCTGGAAATGATTGCTCGTCTTGAGCGCCTTTCCAACCAGGGTTTTTTTTCGGAAGAGTATGAAAAACTCAGCCATTACATTACCTGGGTTTCTAAAGTTCCCTGGACCAACAGGGTCGAGCGACCCATCGACCTCACAGCTATCAAAGCGACTCTCGACAAAAATCATTACGGTATGGCCGAGGTCAAGGAACGTATTCTTGAATATATGTCCGTTCTTAAGCTTCGTTCCTCCAAAAATCTTGGTGTAGCCAGAGCACCAATCGTCTGTCTCGTTGGTCTTGTGGGTACCGGAAAAACCACTTTTGCTTACTCACTTTCCGAAGCTCTTGGCCGCCCTATTGCCCGTATTCCTTTCGGCGGTTTGGGTTCTGCCAAAGACCTTCGTGGAGAATCTCGTCTCCATCTTGAAGCCGAGCCCGGTTATATCGTCAGAGCCCTTTGTGATACCGGAGTTAAAAACCCGATTATTCTTCTTGATGAAATCGATAGAGTCACCGAGGAATCCAGAGCCGACATTATGGGAGTCTTGGTCGAAATTCTTGATCCTTCTCAAAACAACCGTTATCTCGACCACTTTATTGACTACCCCGTTGATCTCTCCGAGGTTATGTTTATTGCTACCGCCAACAATACCGGCAATCTAGCCACGGCTGTTATGGATCGTCTGGAACCCATCCAAATGCCTTCTTACTCCGATGACGAAAAAACCCATATTGCCCAAAGTTATCTCTTTCCCAAAGCTTTGGAGGCCGCTGGTATGGACCCTGCTCTCATTACGATAGATCCCGCCCTTTGGCCCACAATCATTCGCCCCTTAGGTTATGATGCGGGTATCCGTACCCTCAATCGCACCATCGAAGGTATTGTTCGTAAAGTAGCTTTGCTACTAGTCACCGGCCAGGCCAAATCTATTGCCCTAAACCCAGAAAACATCAAATCCTTCCTTCCTAAGTGGTAACCCTAAGATTTTAAAACTTTCTTCATCTCTTCCTCTATCGCTAGAGCCCTTCGTTTATTTTTACCAAAAATAATGTATGCCAGTTTTCCCATTGCTAAGAGGTTTGAAGATGCAATCACCAACCCCTCTTTTGTTTTTCGACTAAAAAGTATGGGCCTCATTAATTTATGCAACTGATCAAAAGTAAAGATCTTTTTAGTTGGCATCTGATAATTATTGTCCGACAAGACATATACTTTTTTCATAAACTCGCGACCGACAAGCTCCACCGCCGCTTGATATACGTGTGTTCCTCCGGTTACTCTAACGTTCGACTCGTTAACAAATATTTCTCCACCCTTACCGGCAATAAAATCAATGTCAAAAAAACCTCGATATCCATCTTCTGAATACTGTTCACCAATTAAATATCCAATGTCGGTTATCCTGGAAGTCACTCTTTTTGGCAGCACTTCTTCACCAATTTCTACTCCTCCAAATACTCCTTTGTCATCCACTCTCATTCCACAGTAATAAAGAAGTTTTACTTCCCCGTCTTTTTTAATGAGATACTCTGCGTTTGGGAAACCTCCACCAATCCTTGGATTTGGTTTTACCAACGACTCAACCACAATAGGGAATTTGTCCCAATATTTATCTCCATTAAACACCTCCACAATCTTTTTCTGACACTCACGAAATTTTTTGGGCAAATCCCCTTTACGGAAAATCAAAACTCCCAAACCCGAATGGCCTTTATTTGTTTTGATTACCACGCCTCCCTCCTTAATATATTTATTGGCTGCGATTTTGGCCGAATCTAGCACCCCAGAACTCACCACCCCATCAGGCATTTTAAGGTCGGCTCTAATTGCCCCATTTATCTGTGTCAATTGACGAATTCCCGATTTACTACCATAAAAATTAACCGTCCAAGCATTTGCTTCTTCAGGGGCTTCCGGAGTTCTCACTTCAACCCCTTTATTTCGAAGCTCACTAACTAAGGACAAAAAGTAAGGAGAGGTAGAGTAGGAAGTTAGTATCAGTCTTTTACACATTTTACCCAACTTAACCAATCTATCCATGATTGCCTTATCTTTTAAAATATCCTCGCAAATTATCCCAGTATTTTTTTTAGGAACCAAAACCTCCATTTTCCGCATCATACAAACGTCAATAAAGTACTTTGTAAAATGAGGATTCAGTTTTTTTGGAGTGATAAATGTAAACTCAAATTCTTCGGCCATCGAGAACAAATCACGATCAGCCAGATTAGCATTTTCCTCAACTTCCGCCGTCCTTTCTTTCTCATCTCCAATCGTTTGAATAAATGGCCAAACGTCCTCCGACAAATTGAAGATCCGAACGACCCTTTCTTTCACCAGTTTTTTCATGCAAAAAACAGTTTACTCTATTTCTAATCAATGTAACACAAGGCTAACCGGCCAAACGTGGTATAATAACCTTATATTAAGTTTAGACTTTGACTAAGACAAGTTACCTTTGATTCCCAAGTTTTATTGCAGCTTCGGTTCCCAAACAATTTCCTTAGTAAGTGTAAAATAAATTAAGTTAAGCTGGCCTTTTGCCGGCGCGTTCAAGCAGTGTTTCTGTTTTGATCGGTTTAGTAATTAAATAAATATAAATATGGATTTTAAAAAAACTCCTCTAAAAATTATTCCTTTGGGTGGCGTCGGTGATGTTACTAAGAATATGTACGTTTACGAATACGGCAACGAACAAATTGTGGTCGACTGTGGCATGGGCTTCCCCAAAGATGATGCCCTCGGTGTCGATGCTGTTATTCCCGATATCAGTTATCTCGAGCACTCCGACAAAAAGCTTCACGGCATTGTCCTAACCCATGCTCACCAAGACCATGTAGGTGGTCTACCTTATATTCTTCCTCGCCTCAAAGGCATCGAAGTCTTCGGTAGTAAACTGGCCATCGCCATCGCCGAGATCAAAGTTCGTGAGTTTGGCATTACCAATAAAATGACTCCCGTAGAAGGTAAGCTTGATCTTGGACCTTTTCACCTGGAATTTATCCACATCACCCATTCTGTCCCCAACTGTTTCCACGTTTTAATCAAAACTCCGGCCGGTACCGTCTATCACGGTGCTGATTTTAAATTTGATCTTACCCCCATAGACAATCTTCCTCCAGACATGGGCGCTATGGCTGTCGCCGGGAATAATGGTGTCGATTTGATGCTTACCGACTGTCTCCGTGTAGAAAAAAATGGCTTCTGCCCTTCGGAACGTTCTCTCCTTACAGCGATCGATAATGAAGTCAGATCCGCCGAAGGTAAGCTCATCTTTACCACCATGTCCTCCTCAATCTCTCGTATTCAGATGGCCATCGATGCCTCAGCTAAGTACCATCGTCGTGTCGCCATTGTTGGGCGTAGTGTAGAACAAAATGTTGAAGCCGCCGCCAAAAATGGCTTTATCAAGATTCCTAAAGGTATTTTTATCAAAAGCCAGCAAGTCAGTAGTCTTCCTGCCAATCAGGTAACCGTGATTGTCTCTGGTTCCCAAGGTCAAGTCGGCTCTGCCATGCACAGGCTAGCCAACGACGAACATACCCAAATTAAACTCAAAAAAGGTGACAAAGTCGTCATTAGCTCCGATGCTATTCCCGGCAATGAAGGTGATATTTTTGACCTACTCGATACTCTCTACAAGAGAGGCATTGACGTTAAATATTCCGGGACTTCCGAGAACCTTCACGTCTCTGGACATGGCTATCGCGGCGATATGATTCTTCTTGCGCGTCTGGTAAGACCCAAAAACATCATCCCCATCGGCGGCAATCTTCGCCACATGATGATTTATAAGGATCTCGCTAAAGAAATGAACTTTGATCCTGAAAAAGTCTTTGTCCTTTCAGACGGTCAATCGATCCTCCTCGAAAACAGTGTTGTCAAAGAAGGTCCCAAAATCGAAACGAGAAACGTTTATGTCGATGGTTTAGGTATTGGTGATGTCGGTACTGTTGTTCTACGTGACCGCCAGGTCATGTCTGCCGACGGAGTTCTCCTTGCAATTGTTCCCATGCGACGAGACAACTCCCAAGTCACTGGTGATATTGAAATCATTTCCCGTGGTTTTGTCTACCAAAAAGAGTCCCAAGAACTCATTAATGACGCCAGAAAACATGTTTATAACAGTCTCAAAGATCTTAAAGGCCAAGCTACAGACTGGGGTTTTATTAGAAAAAAAATAGAAGGGGAGTTGGAAAAATTTGCCTTCGAACATACCCAGAGACGTCCTCTTGTTATAGCTATACTTTTGGAGGTTTAAAATTATTTAGCTTAAGCTATACTTAGATTAAATATGGCTCGTAAAAAAGGTCGTCGTTCAAAGCCCTACAAACTGAATCTAAAAAAAGACACCGCCAACTCTGTTATGGCGCTATTGATTATGGGTACAGGTGGCCTAATTGCCATTTCTTTTTCTCAGCAAGGAGCTTTTCTCACCCAAGTCAACGAAATTGGCCGCAATCTTTTAGGCTGGCCACTTCTTTTTGTCCCCTTTATCTTTGTTGTTGGTGGCCTGCTTCTTACCCATGTTAAACTTGCCATCGCTTCAGCCCATGTTCTTCTCGGCAGTGTTGTCACCATGATTTCTTTAAGTGGACTTACCGGTTCAGGTAGTATCGGTTCGGGTATCAGAGAATCGATTATCTCTCTTATTTCCACCCCCGGAGCAATCCTTTTTTTCTTGGTCGGTACAGCCATTGGGCTCTTCATTCTTTTTGAAACCTCCATTGAAGATCTCGTTGTCTTCATCCAAGAAAATCTCAAAAGAGTTGGTGACGCCGGTAGCAAACTCCAAACACTCGGTAAAAAGAACGGCACTGTTTTTGTTAGTAAACCCGGCTCAGTTAAGATTACCGGCGGGGAAGACAACTACGCCCCCCCTATCATTCATCAGGAAGATACCAAAAAACCTCCCGTAGTTGGTCAACTACCCCCTAAACCCATGCTTGAAGGAGCCACGGCCACGATCTGGCAGTATCCCCCCATTAGTCTTCTTTCGGATCAAAAACTCGGTAAGGCCGACCGTGGAGATATTAATAAAAATATTGAGGTCATCCAAAACACTCTTGAATCATTTGGTATTCAAGCACACGTTTCTGAAGTTCACAAAGGCCCTGCTGTTACCCAGTATGCTCTGACTATTGCTATGGGTACCAAGTTGTCTAAAATTAATGCCCTCCAGTCTGATTTGGCCCTTGCTCTTTCTGCACCTCAAGGGCAAATTCGTATTGAATCTCCCATCCCTGGTCGAGACCTAGTGGGTATCGAAATTCCCAACCGCTCACTTGAATTTGTTTCTCTGAGAGACATGCTCAGTTCCCCTGCCATGCAAAACAATAAGTCAAAAACCATGGTCTCTCTTGGTTTAGATGTTTCTGGTACTGCTTGTGTTGTAGATATCGCAAAGATGCCTCACATTCTCATCGCCGGTACTACCGGTTCCGGAAAATCGGTTCTCATCAACGCCTTTATTGCCTCGATACTTTTTCGAGCTTCCCCTGAAGAAGTCAAATTTATTATGGTTGACCCAAAACGTGTCGAGCTTACTCCCTATAGTGGTATTCCTCATTTACTTACCGATGTTATTGTCGATGTCGATAAAGTAGTCAACGCTCTAGGTTGGGCTGTGGCCGAAATGGAAAGACGTTACAAAATTTTTCAAGAGGTTGGCGTCAAAAACATCGCCGGTTACAACGAAAGTAAAGCTTTTCAGTCTATGCCCTACATCATCATTGTTATCGATGAGATCGCCGACATTATGATGAATAAAAATGCCGGCGAAGTTGAAAATCATATCGTTCGTTTGGCTCAGATGGCTCGTGCCGTTGGTATTCACTTGGTTCTTGCTACCCAACGACCTTCCGTCAATGTTATCACCGGTATCATCAAAGCCAACATTCCCGCCCGCATTGCTTTCCAAGTTACTTCGATGATTGATTCCCGTGTTATTATCGACACCCCAGGTGCCGAAAAACTACTAGGTAAAGGAGATATGCTTTTTATTCCTCCAGATGTGGCCAAACCCAAACGTATCCAGGGAGCATTTGTTTCCGAAAAAGAGATCGCCGATCTTCTCAGATTTATTCAAAGTATTGGTGTTGAAGCCAAAAGGGATGACACCATTACAAAAAATGTTTCTAAGGGAAGAATTGGAACCGGTGGTCAGGACATGGGTAACGTAGATGAAAAATTTGAAGAAGCCGCCAGACTTTGTATCGCCGAAGGTAAAGGCTCCGCCTCCCTCCTTCAGCGTCGTCTTGAAGTTGGTTATGCCAGAGCCGCAAGAATTTTAGATCAACTGGAAAATGCCGGAATTCTTGCCCACGCCGAAGGTAATAAGCCTCGCGAGGTTATTGTTAATAGTTTTGAAGAATATCTGCCCCAAAACGAAGAGCAGGAACAGTAACTGTCATGAAAACAGTTGGACAACTTCTCCACTCTGAAAGAAATAGAAAAAATATTTCTATCTCAGAACTTTCTTTGGCCACCAAAATTGATGGCAAATACATCGAAGCTTTAGAAGCAGACCGTTACGATCTCCTTCCCTCCGAAACTTTCGCCAAGGGTTTTATCAGAAACCTATCGTTAAGTCTTGGTAGCGATCCGGAAGATTTTATCGCTGTTTTCAGAAGGGACTATCGTAATCCGGAACTCAAAAAAAATATTGTCAAACAGCACAAAAAAACGGGCTTTAATCTTCCCCATATATCTTCACAGCTGTTACCTATAGTTTTAGGTGTGATTGTTTTTCTTATCTATCTTATTTTTCAGTTTAGAGTTATTCTTACTCCTCCTCCTCTCACGGTAAATCGCCCTCTGATGGACGCCGTTCTTTCCTCTCCGATTGAAATTCAGGGCTCAACCTCAACAGACTCCTTGGTTACCATAAATGAAGACAGTGTCGTCAAACCAGATCAAAACGGTGCCTTTCGGATGAGCGTCAATCTTCCTGTCGGTGAAACCTCTATAAAAATAAAAGCCACCAATCGTTTTGGGAGAGTCACTACTATCGAGTTACCTCTCACCATCATCTCCAACTAACCGAGAAAGCAAAAATTTGCTATTATGAATATATGACCTTGTCCCAGATTATTTCGCTGATTTCTATCTCGGTTCTCACCGTCGTTGCTGTTATTGTCGGTATCGAGTTGATTTTAGTTCTCAAAGAATTAAAAAGTTCTCTAACAAGAGTCAATCGCACTCTTGACACCGCCGACGAGACTCTCCAAAAACTATCCCAGCCGGCAGTTGGCCTATTTGCCATTATCGAAGGTTTCCGTCAGTCCGGAAAAATCGTCGAAATGGTCCAGCACTTACTTGGTAAAGACAAACCGTCAGCCCCGGTAAATCTTGAAGAAGATGAGTCCCAATAATAACCAAGACCACCACTTTTCCTCCTTTGCCATGGGAGCAACCATCGGCGTCATTGCCGCCTTACTTTTTGGCACCGAAGAGGGCCGAAAAGTCGTCAAAGAAGTTTTAAATGCTATTCCCGAAAAATACAAAAATATTCCGGGCAATATCATTCCTCATGAGAAACCTGAAGAAACTCCTCGGACTCCAATAATTACCCCTCAAGAGACCCCTCATCATGCCACTTATGATTTTGAAGCCCCTCCACCTGCTCCCCCCACCGTTTATCCACTTCGTCCTCAATAATCACTATTCTTAATTCTTTTGTTTACAGCGACCTGTGACATCAGAAGTAAATTTCTCTCTTTTATGGAAAAAAGAGGACATGCCCTAATCCCTTCAGCATCACTTGTTCCCGAAGGCGACGCCACTACCCTCTTTACCTCTGCTGGTATGCAACCGATGATGCCCTATTTACTTGGTCAAAAACATCCTTTGGGCACGCGTCTTGTTGATTCTCAAAAATGTTTCCGCTCCGGAGACATCGATGAAATAGGGGATAATCGCCACACCACTTTTTTTGAAATGCTCGGCAACTGGTCGTTGGGAGACTACTCCAAAGACAAACAACTAGAATGGTTTTTTACCTTCCTGATAAGTAAAAACGAAGGTCTTGGTCTGGACCCTAAAAAACTCTTCGTCACCGTTTTTGAAGGGGGATCCGGTGTGAGCAAGGACGTAGAAGCCATCTCCATCTGGCAAGATCTCTTTAAAAGAGTGGGTGTTAGTGCCAAGGAAGGTGAACGTATTTTTGCTTATCCCGCTAATAAAAACTGGTGGTCCAGATCCGGTCCTCCCGAAAATATGCCCGCCGGAGAACCTGGTGGCCCGGACTCCGAAGTCTTTTTTGACTTTGGTGAAGATCTCAAACTCCATGAAAAATCGATCTTCAAAAAAGAAAAGTGTCACCCCAACTGCGACTGTGGTCGTTTCATGGAAATCGGTAACTCTGTTTTTATGCAGTATCTTAAAAAAGAAGACGGCACTCTTGAAGAACTACCTCGCAAAAACATTGATTTTGGTGGCGGCCTTACTCGCTTGGAAGCCGCCGTTAACTCCGACCCGGATATGTTCAAGATTTCCAGTCTCTATCCACTAATTCAAGAAATTGAAACAATCTCGGGAAAATCTTACTCCGATGCCGAGAATCAACCACTCATGCGCGTGATTGCCGATCATCTCACCGCGGCCACTTTTCTCATTAAAGATGGTGTTTTTCCAACTAACAAAGCTCAGGGGTATGTCTTGCGAAGAATACTCCGCCGGGCAGCCGTTAAGTTATATTTTCTAACTGCCAATTTTGAGATCCTTGAAAGACTTTCCGAACTTAGTTTCAAGGTTGCGGAGTTTTACTCACCCCTCTATTTCGATATTAAAAAAGATACTCCAGTTCTTCACGAGACCATAAAGACCGAAATTAAGAGATTTAGTGCTTCACTAGACAAAGGTATTAAAGAACTCCAAAAAAACCCCAAAATTGACGGTAAAGCCGCCTTTGATCTTTATCAAAACTATGGTTTTCCACTGGAAATCACCGCCGAAATACTATCTAGAATGAATATCAAGATCGACACAAAACAATTTGAAGCTGAATTTGAAAAACATAAACAACTTTCTCGTTCTGCTTCTGCCGGCATGTTCACCGGAGGCCTTGCCGACCACTCCAAAACCGTCACGGCATATCACACGGCCACTCATCTGCTTCACGCCGCTCTCCGTCAAATCTTAGGTACTCACGTTAGTCAAAAGGGATCCAATATTACCTCGGAGAGACTCAGATTTGATTTCTCTCACCCGGAAAAACTCACAGATAATGAGCTCCAATTAACCGAGGAACTAATAAACAAAGCAATTTCCGATAAACTACCGGTCACCCAAGAAGAAATGAAAAAGGATGATGCCATTGCGCAGGGAGCTATGGCGTTCTTCGGTCAAAAATATCCCGACATCGTCAGTGTTTACACGATTGGTACCAAAGAAAATACCTTTTCCAAGGAGATCTGTGGTGGCCCCCATGTGACTAACACTCAAGAACTTGCTAAGATAAAGATAGTCAAACAAGAATCACTAGGTGCCGGAACACGGCGCCTATACTTGCAGTTTGTTTGACGACTTTTGCCATGAACTTAGTAAATCTATTTGGAAACAATACAAAAACCAAAGAACCGGATCTTTTTTTGGCCATCGAGATTCATGAATCTCTCATCAAAACCGCTCTATGGGAAGTAGTCGAGGGAATTCCTTCTGTTATTAAGGTAGGTTCGTTCGAGTCATGGGAAGACGAAGACTCTCTTATAAACGGGGTCGACGCTTCACTTGAGCAAGCCGTCAAAGACATTGATTCCGAGCCCCGAAAAGTTATCTTTGGACTCCCTGATTCCTGGATTAACGACGGCAAAGTTCATCCTTCAAAAACCAAGCTAATAAGTCGTTTAGTCAAAGAGTTAGGGCTTGATCCCATTGGTATGGTTCCCATAAACTCCGCCATTGCCCATTACATGAAAAACCTTGAAGGTATTCCTCCTACGGCTATTCTTCTTGAGATCTACACCACCAAAGTCGCTGTCTCTATTATCGAAAAAGGTGAAATAACTTCATCAGAAGAAACTGCCCGGTCAGACGACCTAGCTCAAGATGTTGAGGAAGGGCTAACTGTCATTGGCAAGGAAAAACTACCGGCTCGTTTCATTCTCACCAATGGCGGAGCACTTGAGGAAGAAGAACAACGCATCACCTCTCATCCTTGGCAGGAGCGACTTCCTTTCCAACACATGCCCAAGGTTGAGGCCTTACCCGTAGACTTTAGTATTCGAGCAACTGCCCTCACCGGAGGTACTGAAGCTGTTCAGTATCTTACTGGAAAGACAGGCGAAGAGTCTCATGAAGAGAGTCTCCCTCATGAAGAAACCAATATTTATGTTCCGGAAGTATCTCCGACATCCATTGACGAGCTCGGCTTTTCGTACGAAGAGGCCGACGCTCCTTCATCTGTAGAAAAAGCTCTTCCCGAAACATACGTCGAGCCTTCGACCGACATCTCGGAACCGGAGTATGCCCTTCCCCAAGAAGAACCGTCCTTTACTCCAAAACCGAAAACCAAACTCGCTTTTTCCTTACCAACTTTTCCAAAATTTAGACTTCCCGATATAAAAGTAAATAAACTTTCTACCTTTGTTATTAGGTTTGGGTTATATCCTCTATCTGTTTACCGGACAGGCAATTATCTCCATTGCCTTCAATCCTCAAAAAATCACTGGTCAGTACATCATCTCCATTGCCGAAAGTTCTGTTTCCGCCACACCCACCTTACTGGCTACAAAAAAAACAGTTTCTGGTTCCGCCAAAGAACAAATTCCTACCACCGGAGACGCAACTGTAGGTGATAAAGCTTCCGGGACAATCACCATCGCCAACAAATCAACTGCCCCCATTGTCATCAAAGCCGGCTCCACCATCCTTTCTGAAAATAGTAAATATGCATATACCATAACTGATGCAATAACCGTCGCCTCCAAGAGTGCCGATGTCGGTATTGTTCAAGGAGCATACGGGATTGTGTCAGGAGTAAAGGTAAACGCAGCCAAGATTGGCGCTGATTACAACCTTCCTAAAAACTCAAATTTCTCCGTTGATAACTACTCAAAAAACACCATCGGAACATCCAGAGCAGTTCGTGCTGTTTCCAAAGCCGATCAGGATAAACTTCTTTTGTTAGCTACCGAGAAAATAAAGACTCAGATTCAGGCTTCAACCCAATCACAAACTCCCGGACTTAAATCTCTGGCACTCTCTGAATTTGCTTTCACCAAAAAAACTTTTGATAAGGATATTGGTGAAGAGGCAACAGTTTTAAATTTGGATCTTGAAGGATCGGTCGATACTCTTGTTTATTCCGAGGACAATCTTTATCAATTAATTGCGGTTCAACTTGCTCCCCAAATACCCGCCGGATCGGAAATTTTTCCCGGAAACACTGCCATCATACTCGAAGAACCAGTTAAAAAAGACGGCTACTACGAAGCAAAAGTAAACGTTGAAACTAGTCTATTTCCCAAGATTGACGAAGAAAAATTAAAGGCAGCTATCGGGGGAAAATCTGTCACGGGAATCCGCCCCTACTTCTCTACCATTCAAGGATTTAGTCAGCTTAGGATTAAGATTGCCCCCAAAATTCCCGTCTTTACCAACTTCCTTCCTCTAAAAAACATCAAGTTTGAACTAGTGGAGGACTAACATGCTCTACGGATACAAAAAAGCTACGGCAAAAAACCCACATCCTGGGAGAAAAATCCCCATATATTTAAAAACCGTACCGACATTAATCTCTGCTGTCGGTCTTGGTATTCTCGGTGCCGTAACTTATCCAGTGGTCAGTTACCAATTAAAAGACTTCAAACCATTTAGTTTGGTTAACTCTGGGCTTCTCTCCCCGGTCTATTACGAATCAAAAGCAAGTTCGGATCGTGAACCAAAAGTTCTGAGTGATCTAGACTATACCAAAGCCAGTAGTTGGTTCCCCGGAGACACCCAAAACAATCCCTTTACTACCCCCAAGATAGACGATGGCAACATCCCCGAATTTTATTCAATCTCTATCCCCTCTCTCGAACTTGCTGATGTTCAAGTAAGTTTATTTGACGAAGATCTTACGAAACACCTGGTTCAGTATCCTCAAACCGCGCTTCCGGGTGAACGCGGTTCACCTGTAATCTTTGGTCATTCTACCCTTCCACAATTTTATAATCCCTTAAAATACACCACTATTTTTTCCAATTTACCCAAAATGAAACTCGGTTCTGACGTCTTTGTTAAATACAAAGAGGCAGAATACACTTATCGGGTTACCAGTATTATTGAGGTAAAACCGTCAGAACTTTGGGTACTAAAACAAAACTACAACGCTAAAACTATTAAATTAATTACCTGTGTTCCTCCTGGAACCACTCTTCGCCGTTTGGTGGTGGAGGCAACCCTCATCGAAAATTAAACATGAAAACAATACTTTGTCTCGATCTTGGTACTGCTCATACAGGCATCGCTATCTCTCGCGAGGGAATGCTTGCTGAGCCTCTGGCTACCATCTTTGAGTCCCAAAAAGATAAACTTCTCGGCAAACTACTCCCTTTTATAGCCAAAAACAATCCTGAAACTATCGTTATCGGAGTTCCTCATCATGGTCCTTTGGTTGAAACAGCCTCAAGCTTAAAAAAAGAACTACAGAAGGTCTTCTCCGGTAAAATTGTTTTATTTTCCGAAGATTTTTCTTCTCGTTCGGCCAGAAGTCTCCTGAAGAAATCGGGCAAAACTCTTATGAGAAGAAAAAAGAGTGAACATCAAACAGCTGCTGCTATCATTTTGGAGGACTATCTAGACAACGCCGATAATTAACTACTTTGATACAATAAAGTTATGTTCAAGAATATCATTGCTGGCTCTTGTGTTGGTTGTGGCACTCCACTTGTTGAGGGTGAAAGTGTTCCCTCAAAAAAGGTCAAAGACTGTAACCAAGTCACCTGCAAATGTGGCCGTATCTTTATTTATAATCCCAAGACAAAAACTTATCGCCGCGCCCTTTTAAGTGAAGTATAGATTCATGTTTAAACGCCTTTTCACTGTTTTTACCTTCCTTTTTATCGCTTTTTTTGGTTGGTTTTTTCAAGCTACCAGACCAGTCACTTATAAACAAACTTCCGCCACCGAGTTTGAAATCAAGTCCGGTTGGAGTATCGATCGTATTGGTCAGGAGTTAAGTACTGCTAAGCTGATTAGGTCCAGAGCCGCTTTCAAAATTACCGTTATTGTTTATGGCATTTCCAATCGAGTCCAAGCTGGCTTTTTCAGACTTTCACCCAACATGACCATTACTGAAATAGCCAACAGTCTGACTCATGCCAGTACCAAAACAATAAGAGTCACCATTCCCGAAGGCCTTCGTCGTCAAGAAATAGCCCTTATCTTCGAAAGTGCTTTTAAAAATGCCGAAGGTAAAACCTTTACCACTACCGAGTTTATTTCCAAAACCGCTGATAAAGAAGGTAGACTCTTTCCGGATACCTACGATTTTGATCCCCAAGCCACTACCTCCGCCATCATTAGTCGCCTGGAAAAAAGATACTTAGATATCTTAGTTGAGGCAAAAGTTTCGGAGACAGACATAAACAAAGTAACCATAATTGCCTCACTTTTGGAAAGAGAAGCTGCTTCGTCTGCCGAAATGCCCGAAGTTGCTGGCGTTATCGAAAATAGAATCAACGCCGCCTGGCCACTTCAAATTGACGCCACTGTTCAATATGCCTTGTCCACCATCCGTTGCCGAAAACTTGACTGCGACTGGTGGCCAAAAAACCTTACCAGGGCAGATCTTCAGATCAACTCACCCTACAACACCTATCTCAATCAAGGCTTACCCCCCAAACCGATCAGTAATCCCGGGAAAGCTGCCCTTATGGCCGCCGCCTCTCCCAAGGAAACCTCTGCTTGGTTTTATCTTCACGATTTAAAGGGAAACATTCATTTTGCAAACACCATCGAAGAACACAATCAAAACATTTGTACTTACCTTCAAAAAGACTGCGTTAACTGATCAATCTTTAGGTTGACAACGGCCTCAATATTATGATATCCTAATGGCACTGCTATAAACTTGGCTGGATTTTGTGTCGGTCAGGTTTTCGTATGTTTCATTGTTATTTACTTTTCCTTAAAATCCAAAACGGATGAATAAACAAACCAATCGTGAAAACTGGGGAACAATAAACCCGGTATTACCAGAATTGAATTTGATTCAAATTCAAATCAACTCATACAAGCAATTTCTCCAAGACGGCATAAGCGAGTCTCTCACTGAGCTTAACCCCATCAAGGACTTCACGGGTAAGGTCTTTGAATTCGAATTTCTTTCAAATCGCATTGGTCTTCCCAAAATCACTCCCAAACAAGCCATCGAAAAAGGTGTTACCTTTGAAGCTCCTCTTTGGGCAACCGTTAAATTAACCAATCTCCATTCCAAAGCCACTCAGCAACAGGAAATTTTCTTGGGTGACATTCCCATGATGACTTCCACGGGAACCTTTATCATTAACGGTGTCGAACGTGTCGTTGTTGATCAGCTGGTTCGTTCTCCAGGCGCCTACTTCACTCGCGAGGTCGATCCTCACTCTGGACGTGCTATTCATCAAGCCGAAATTCGCCCTATGCGCGGTTCTTGGCTGGAAGTAATTGTTAGTCGCAATGATCATCTCTCCGTCAGAATCGACCGCCATCGCAAAGTATCAGCTACCACCCTCCTTCGCGCTCTAGGTTTTAGTACCAACGAAGAAATTCTCGCCCTTTTCAGTGAAGTCGATATTGATAAAGATCACCCCTACATTGCCACCACCCTCCTTAAAGATCCAACTACCAACACAGAAGAAGCTCTTTTGGAGTTCTATCAAAAGGTCCGCCCCGGTGAACCGGCCGTTCTTGACAACGCCAAGGCTCTTCTTCACCAAATGTTTTTTGATTCCCGACGTTATAACCTAGGACTCGTTGGACGTTACAAGATGAGCCGAAAACTTGGTCTTTCTATTCCTGTAGATAAGCAACATGTTACCCTCTCCATCGACGATTTTGTCGGTTCCATCAAATATCTTATCGATCTTCAAAATGGTAAAGGTAAAGTTGACGACATCGATCACTTGGCCAACCGTCGTCTCCGCTGTGTTGGTGAACTTGTCAACCAGACATCTTTCAAAGCCGGACTTCTTCGCCTCGAGCGTTCCATCAAAGAGAAAATGTCTCTTGCCAAACCCGATGACCCCAGGCCAATAATTTCCGCCATTACCGAGTTTTTCCGCCGAAACAGACTTTCTTCCATCCTGGATCAAGTTAACCCTCTTTCGGAAATCGACAACCTTCGCCGTATCTCCGTTATGGGGCCCGGTGGTATAACGAGAGAACGTGCCAGTTTCTCCATGCGTGATATTCACTCTTCTCAATACTCTCGTATCTGTCCCGTGAGATCTCCCGAGGGTCCAAACATTGGCTTGGTTACCTATCTGGCCCTTTACACTCGTATCAACGACTACGGTTTCCTTGAATCACCCTATCTCAAAGTTGAAAAAGTAACAAGGGGTGGCAAAACCAAGATGGTTATTGGTAAAGAAATTATTTTCCTCGCCGCCGACGACGAAGAAGACGTTTATGTTACTCATGCCGGAATCGAACGCGATGGTGATGTCATCACTCAAAAATGGGTCCCTGCTCGATACCAAGGCAAATATCTCGAAGTCGATGTTGACTTAATCCAGTACATTGATGTTGTTCCTCGTCAGGTTGTTGGTACCTCAGCTTCTCTTATTCCCTTTATTCAGCAAGACGAAGGCACTCGTGCTCTCATGGGTACTCATCACCTTACTCAAGCTCTACCTTTAGTCAAGCCATCCGCCCCTATTGTAGGCACTGGTATGGAAAGTGTTGTTGCTCAAAGTATGGGCTGGTCCGTCACCTCTCAGTTTGCAGGTGAAGTTATCTCCGTCGACGCCGACCATATTTCTCTTAAGCTTTCTCCGTCCGACGCTAAAATCGCTGCTTCCGAGATCTCACCTTTTGACTACGGTTTTGTCGAAGTCAATCGTGACATAGTTACCTACAACATCAGAAAATATCACAACTCTTCTCAAGACACTTCCTACAACCAGCACCCCTTGGTCGACATTGGCGACAAAATTAAAAAAGGTGACTGCATCATCAACGGTCCAGCCGCTGAAAATGGCGAGTTGGCTCTTGGTCAAAATCTTTTAATCGCCTATGCCGCCTTTGAAGGTTTGGGTTATGAAGATGCCATCGTTGTTTCCGATCGCTGTGTCAGCCAAGATCTTCTCTCTTCTGTCCATATCCACGAACACACTTGTGATGTTATGGATACATGTTGCCGAAACTGATCTACGAAACCTAGACCACGAAGGTATTATCGCCGTCGGTTCCGTAGTTGGTCCAAACGACATTTTAATAGGAAAAATTGCTCCTAAGGGTGAAACTGAACTCACTGCTGAAGAAAGATTGCTTCGCGCTATCTTTGGCGAAAAGGCAAGAGAAGTTAGGGATACCTCCCTTCGTATGCCTCACGGTGAACAGGGTGTCATTATTTCTATCCGCATCCTAAATCGTGATGACGGTGACGAACTTGATGCTGGTGTCATCAAGCAGATCAAGGTCAAAGTTGCTCAGCTCAGAAAAATTACTGTCGGTGACAAAGTCGCCGGACGTCATGGTAATAAAGGAGTCATCAGTAAGATCGTTTCTCCCGTTGATATTATTATTTCTCCTCTTTCTGTCCTCGCCCGTATGAACTTAGGTCAACTTTTGGAAGCCCAGCTTGGATTTGCTGGAAGTAAACTCGGCAAACGCTACTCGGTCCCGGTTTTTGAAAGTGTTTCCGAAGCCAAAATTGCTGCTGCTTTAAAAGAAGCCAATCTTCCCGTCACTGGCAAGATTCAGCTCTATGACGGTCGAAGTGGAGAAGCTTTCGAAGAAGAGACCGCTGTCGGTGTTACCTACATCATCAAGCTCAACCACATGGTCGAAGACAAGACCCATGCTCGTTCAATTGGACCTTACAGTTTAGTCACTCAGCAACCATTGGGTGGTAAAGCTCAGATGGGTGGACAGCGTTTGGGAGAAATGGAAGTTTGGGCACTCGAAGCGCACAAAGCAGCCTATACTCTCCAGGAAATGCTTACCATCAAATCCGATGACGTTGTTGGTCGTTCCAAAGCCTTCGAATCAATTGTTAAGGGCGAAACTATCTCCATGTCCTCGGTTCCTGAGTCCTTCAAGGTCCTTATGAAAGAACTTAACTCTCTTGGACTGGCAATCGTTCCAACTGGATCCGTCGAAGTTGTTGAAGAAGAAGCCGTTTCGATAAAACCAGAAGTTGCCGCCGAAATTACCGAAGCGACCGCGATGAGTGAAGAACTTCAAGCTGCTACTTTTGAAGATGAAGAAGAATCCGAAGAAACCGAAGAAGTATCGGAAGAAGCCGCTGAAGCGGGTGTTACCAACGAAGAAGTAAATCAATAAAAAATATGAACAACATTGTCGATTTCTCAGGTTTACAAATAAGGCTTGCCAGTCCGGATGACATCAAAAAATGGTCCCATGGTTTAGTCACCAAACCGGAAACCATTAATTATCGTACTCAAAAACCAGAAAAAGATGGTCTCTTCTGCGAAAGAATCTTTGGTCCGGTAAAAGACTGGGAGTGTTACTGTGGTAAATACAAACGCGTCCGTTTCAAGGGTATTGTCTGTGACAAATGTGGTGTCGAAGTTACCCTCAGTCGTGTTCGTCGTGAACGCATGGGTCACATCAACCTTGCCGCTCCCGTTGCTCACGTATGGTTCTTCAAAGGGGCTCCGTCAAAACTATCATTACTCTTAGATATTTCCCCCAAGGCTCTTACTTCTGTAATTTACTTTAGTAAATTCCTCATCATGTCTATTGATGAAGAAAAAAGAGAAGCTGCTCAAAAAGACATCGCTGCTCAAAAGGAAACCAAGCTCGAAGAAGTCCGTTCCAATTTTGACAAACAGATTGAAGATGTCAAAAAAGAAGGTCAAAAAGAACTGGCCGAAGTTAAGAAAAAATCCAAAGCCAAAGACGAGCGAGAACTAAAATCAGAAGATCTAAAAGTTGAGGCCAAACAAAAAATAGCCAGTCTCAGAGAGCAAATGGTTGTGGAACTAGCCTTCACCGAAGAAATCTATAGCAAACTGGCCGTTATTATCGAAAGAATTCAGGTCAACTCGCTTCTCTCCGACTCTGAATACGCCAAACTTGCCGAATACAACCTCGTAGACTGGATGACTGCCGGTATGGGTTCGGAAGCAATTTTGGAAGCTCTCAAAAAAGTTAATCTCGAGGAAATGGCCGTTAAACTCAAAGAAGAGTCTCTCTCAAACTCCGAAGCCAAACGTCTCCGTGCTACTAAACGCCTTCAGGTTGTCAGGGGACTGCTTGACTCTAAGGTCAAACCTGAATGGATGGTTCTCGAAGTTCTCCCCGTTATTCCTCCAGATCTTCGCCCTATGGTTCAGCTCTCGGGTGGCCGTTTTGCCGCCTCGGATCTCAACGATCTCTATCGCCGTGTAATAAACCGCAACAATCGTTTGAAACACCTTATTGATCTGGGTGCACCTGAAATCATTCTCAGAAACGAAAAACGCATGCTTCAGGAAGCCGTTGACTCTCTCATCGACTCTTCTCAAGCCCGCTCTACCAGAAGATCCAGAACCGGCAAAACCCTTAAATCTCTTTCCGACATGCTTCGTGGAAAACAAGGCCGCTTCCGTCAAAATCTCCTCGGAAAACGCGTCGACTACTCCGGACGTAGTGTTATTATCGTTGGACCAGAGCTCAAACTTAACCAATGTGGTCTTCCCAAGGACATGGCTCTTGAAATGTTCAAGCCCTTCGTGCTTCACGAGATCATCAAACAGGACTTGGCTCCAAACGTTAAAGCCGCCAAGGCTTTGATTGAAAAACGCCAGCCTGAAGTCTTTGATATCTTGGAAAGAATTACCAAAAAGCACCCGATTCTTCTAAACCGTGCTCCTACACTTCACAAACTCTCCATTCTCGCTTTCTTACCAGTACTGGTCGACGGTTCTGCTATTCGCTTGCACCCGGTCGTCTGTGAAGGTTTCAACGCTGACTTTGATGGTGACCAGATGGCTGTTCACGGAAATTTATGCTGCCTCAGTTCAACCTTCTTAAGCCTTCATCTGGACAAAGTGTCAACATTCCTTCCCGTAAAGAAATGGCCGTTGGTGTTTACTACCTCACCTCAATTGATGAAACTCTTACCCCTTACAAATATCCCTTTGGTAGTAAAACCGAAGCCATTACTGCCTACCAAAACAAAGTTATTGAAGTTCGTCAGCCAATCGATGTTAGGCTTGACCCGGAAAAAATGGAAATGACCAACACTACCGTTGGCCGTATCATCTTCAACGAGATTCTTCCCAAGGAATGGGAATTCCAAAACAAGAGTCTTACAGGAAAAGAGATCTCCGCCTTCTTTACTCGTGCTATCAAAACCGTCGACACTAAACGCGTTGTCAAATTAATCGACGCCGTCAAGAGTATTGGTTTTGAGTACGCTACCATCAGTAGTTTCTCATTTGCCATCTCCGATAACGAAGTCTTCCCTCAAAAAGCCGAGCTCATCGCCGCCGGAAACAAAAAAGCCGAAGAGATCGAAGAAAACTATAAACTCGGTTTGATCACCAACAGTGAAAGAAGTAAACTCACCATCAATATGTGGCGTGAAACCGCCGCCGACCTGGCCGAAAAAACCTGGCAGACTTTCTCCAAAACCAATCCAATTCGCCTCGTTATCGACTCGGCTTCAGGACGTGTTACCAAAAACTCCATCGAACAGCTTTCCGCCATGCGTGGACTTATTGCTGATCCTCTAGGTAACCTTATTGAACTTCCTATCAAGGGTAACTTCCGTGAAGGTCTTTCAATCTTCGAGTATGTTACTTCCATCAGAGGTTCCAGAAAGGGTCTCACCGATACTGCTCTCCGTACCGCAGACGCAGGTTACTTGACTCGCCGTTTGGTTGATGTCAGTCACGACGCTGTTATCCGTGCCGAAGACTGTGGTACCGATGAGTTCATCACCATTCTCGCCGAGGAAAGAGGCAAGATTTTTGGCAAGCGTATCGTTTATCGTTATGCCGTCAAAAAAGTAATCTCTCCTGTCACTAAAAAAGTTTTAGTTGATGCTGGTGAGTTGATTACCGAAGAAATTGCTGCCGCTATCGAAGCCGCCGGGGTCAAAGAAGTCGAAGTTAGATCACCCATTACTTGTAAACTTCGTTTCGGTCTCTGTGCCAAGTGTTATGGTCACAACACAGCCACCAACACTCTCGCTATTATTGGTGATCCTGTTGGTGTTATCGCCGCTCAATCCATCGGCGAGCCAGGTACTCAGTTAACTATGCGTACTAAACACTCCGGAGGTGCCGCTGGTGTCGACGTTACCCAGGGCCTTCCTCGTGTCACCGAACTTTTGGAAGTTCGTACCCCTAAACTTGTTGCCCCTATTTCCGAAGTATCTGGAAAAGTCAAAGTTGTTGAAACCGAAAACGGTAATCTTGTTACCGTCACTCCTGGTGGTAAAAAGGACGACCGTAAAGAATATCTCGTTCCTCTGGCCATGTCTCTCAAAGTAGCCGATGGTGACTTGATCTCTGTTGGTACTCAACTGGCTTCTGGTGGTGTAGACATTAAACAGCTCTTAAAGATCAAAGGTCTCAGAGCTACTCAAAACTATCTCATCGGCGAAATTCAGTCAATCTACGAGTCACAGGGTATCAGTATTCATGACAAACACTTTGAGGTTATCCTTCGCAAGATGTGTGACTACGTTCGTATTGACGCCGTTGGCGACACCGCACTTGTTGCCGGAGATGTTATCAGTCGAGGATCTTACGAAATGGCCAATGAAGCAATCATTGCCCAGGGTGGAGAACCAGCTACTGCCACCAATCTAATTCTTGGTGCTATTAGAGCCGCTCTTCATACCGATTCTTGGCTCTCTGCCGCCTCTTTCCAAGACACCACTTCCGTGTTAACCGACGCTGCGGTTCAAGGCAAGATCGATCATCTTATTGGTATGAAGGAAAATGTCATCATTGGTCGCTTGGTCCCTACGAGCAAGCTGAGAGCAAAAATCGAGAATATCTGATAAAATACACATCTGAAATATGCCTACAACCAACCAATTAATCAAACACGGCCGCATCACAACTGCGCGCAAAGTGAAAACGACCGCTCTCCGTAAGAGTTTTAACTCTATCAAACGACGTATGGTCGAGACTCAGTCTCCTCAAAAAGCCGGAGTCTGTCTTCAGGTCAAAACTATGACCCCCAAGAAACCAAACTCTGCTTTGCGTAAGATCGCTCGCGTCAGACTATCAAACAAACAAGAAGTCACTGCCTATATCATGGGTGAAGGACACAACTTGGCCGAACACAGTATCGTTATGATCCGTGGTGGTCGTGTTCGTGACCTTCCAGGTGTCAAGTACCACATTATTCGCGGCAAGCTCGACACCGGCGGTATCGAAAAACGCAGAACCAGTCGTAGTAAATACGGTACCAAACGTCCTAGTGCTAAATAATATATATGAGATCTAAGAAAACACACGCCAAAAAAATCCAGCTCGATCCAATCTATGGTAGCGAGTTGGTTTCCAAGATTATCAACGGCTGTATGCTCGAAGGTAAAAAATCCATCGCCGCTAAACAAATCTACACAGCCATCGACCTTATTGCACAACAGTCCGGTAAAAACGGTCTCGAGTACCTTACTGAAGCCATGGAAAATGTTAAGCCTACAATTGAGGTTCGTTCCCGTCGTGTTGGTGGTGCCTCTTATCAGGTTCCTACTCCCATAAGGCCCGAACGCCGTGACTCTCTCGCTATTCGTTGGGTTTTAAACGCCGCCAAAGCCAGATCAAATAACCCCACGAGAACTTTAGCCGATAAACTCGCCGCCGAAATTATGGAAGCTCACGAAAATACCGGTGCCGCTATAAAGAAAAAGCTTGACACTCACAAAATGGCTGAGGCCAACAAAGCCTTCGCTCACTTTAGATGGTAAATGGTAATGAGATTAATAATCTAAAACAAAAAAGCCTCCTCCGGGAGGCTTTTTGTTACCCTGTGCTAAAATATCCCCAAATCTTGCACTTTCAGAGGAGGAAAAATGTGGTGCCCACTAATCGCTGCAGCACTAATCAGTAATGGAGGGAAAAATTCTGTTGATCAGGTAAGAGGCACAACGTTTCTTGACTGTCAAGAATTCCGGTGTCAAATGTGGGACTCTCAAAGAAATGACTGTGGCCTAAAACATCTGACCAAAGATAGAACCCTTCTCGAGATTAAAGACCACCTCGATGATATCTCGAGAACTCTCAGTGACATCGGCGAAGATATCTCTCTTCTGGCAAATTCAAACTAGGGAAAAATCTTCCCAAACTACTTAGCGCCCTTACGGGCGCTATTTTATTTCTTCTTTCTGTGTTAATCTACCTCAGCAAAATATTTCTTAAGATGGCCCTAAAAACAATCGAAAATATACAATATAACCGTTCGTCTGAGTATGCTCTGGAAAATCTGGATCAGCTTCCTGTAGCCAAATTAAGAGAGTATCTAAGAGAAGAGATCAGACGTCATCCTAATTTTGTTCTCATTGGCGAGACAGGTTCGGGCAAAACCACCTGTCTTCCTCCTTTATTGCTCGAGCTGAGAAACGAGCTCGGTCTCAAAGGTAGTATTGCCGTAACCCAGCCCAGAAGACTTGCCACTACAAGCGTTACCAGTCGCGTCTCCGAAATGATGCAGTGTCCAGTAGGGGACCAAGTTGGCTACCACATTCGTTTTGAAAATGTTACGACAGACGCAACAGACATTACTTTTATGACCGACGGTATTCTTCTACGCAAAATTCAATTTGATCCCTTGCTTACCGATTATTCCATTATCATGATCGATGAAGCCCATGAACGCAGCCTGAATATTGATCTCTGCCTCGGACTTTTAAAAGATGTTAACGAACGTCGTTACGACGCCGGTTTTGATCTCATCCGGGTGGTCGTTACTTCCGCCACCATCGAACGCAATAGGTTTGCTAAGTACATCGGTTACGGTGACACGGAAAACTCCGTTGAAATTCCCGGCAAAATGTATCCAGTTGAAGTTTTTTATGAAGATGAAGATTCTTTTAACTACGACTTTACCCGAGGTGCTGCCGAAAAAGTGAAAATGATTATTGATAATCACCTCGACGGCGACATTCTCATTTTTATGCCAGGAAAAAAGGAAATCATCGATACCATTGAAAAGATCGAGGCTATAGTTGGTAACTCTACCGTCGATATTTTTCCATTACATGCCGAACTTTCACCAGAAGATCAAGACAAAATTTTTACTAACACCCCCAAAAGAAAGATCATCGTGGCCACCAACATCGCTGAGACCTCGGTCACGATAGACGGCATTATTCATGTTATCGACTCCGGTCTGATCAAGCAAACTCAGTTTGATCCTCGCAGTGGCATCGAACAGCTGGTTCTTACCGAACACGCCATTAGCGGTCTCAATCAACGCAAGGGGAGAGCCGGACGGACTGCCCCAGGTTACTGTTATCGTTTGTTTACAGAAGAGAGTTTAAAAAGGCGTCCTCAGTATCAAACTCCCGAAATGCAGCGTTCCAATTTATGTCAGGTTGTTCTCGCGATGAGAAAAGTGGGCATTAAAAACATTTACTCTTTTGATTACATGGATCACCCCGGTAATGAATTTCTTGCTTGGGCAGATGAAACCTTGACCAAACTTGGAAGTTTTGACGACAATAATGAACTAACCGAAATTGGTGAATGGCTTTTTGAATTAGCTATAGAACCACACCTAGGTCGCATGATTATTGAATCTTTAGAGCCAGAACTTAATTGTGCTAATGAAATTGTCATCATCGCCTCGTTCCTTGATGGAAAAAATGTCTTTCTTAGACCGTCGGGAAAAGAGCAGGAATTTCTTGCCGACAAGGCTCATGCACAGTTTAGGAAAAATAATGACTCGGATTTTATCGTTCTTCTTAATGTTTGGAAAGGCTATGTGGCAAGTGGCTTTAGTGATGAGTGGGCCAAACAAAATTTCCTTAATGAAAAAGTTCTTGATGAGGTCAAAAATGTTCGTTTGGATATTCTGGATATCTTGGCAAGTCATGGTATTAATATCGACCCCAACACCAAACCGATAGTCAAAAAAGACGTCATCAACAAAGCTATTATCACCGGTCTTATCAGTAATCTCATGCAAAAAGTCGACAAATTTACGCTCAGAAAAATCGATGGTACCAAAAGTAATATCTCTATTCACCCCAGCTCTGTTTACTTCAACAACTTACTACCCAAAGGGGCATATCTCGTCGCGAACGAAATTTTCATAAATCCCCAAAGCAAAGCGTTTGCTTGTAACTGTGTTGAAGTCAAGAGGGAGTGGCTCAAAGACTATGCTCCGGAACTTTTGCATCGCTCTTCGGGCAGACATCATCTAAATCACGAAAACAAATCAGGCCGATCCAAACACTACTCTCGTCATAAATCGCATCGCTAAGCATTACCCTTTTACCCATAACAATCGGAGTTATGGTAAAATTAAGCTCGTGAAATTATGTCCCGAAAAGGACAGGTTTCTTTCGTCTAAATAAATAATTAAACAAAAACAACAAAAAGTATGGCCGCAGCCGTCTCAAAACAAGTTCCTCTAGAGAATGTTAGAAATATCGGTGTCATTGCTCACATTGATGCTGGTAAAACCACCACCACGGAGCGTATCCTTTTTTACACCGGTAAAACCTACAAGATTGGTGATATTGACGAAGGAGACACTCAGATGGACTGGATGGACCAAGAGCGCGAACGTGGTATTACCATTGTTTCCGCCGCTACCACTACCTTCTGGACTCCCGTTTTAGAGGATGCCAATATCAAGGACGACTGTCGTTTCAACATCATCGACACTCCCGGACACGTTGACTTCACTGCCGAAGTCGAACGCTCTCTCCGCGTTCTCGACGGAGGAATTATTGTTCTTGACGCGGGCTCAGGCGTTCAGTCTCAGACCGAAACCGTCTGGCGCCAAGCCGACAAATACAAAGTTCCTCGTATTGCTCTGGTTAACAAAATGGACGTTTTGGGAGCCGATTTTATGGCTACCATCAAAGACGTTCATGAAAAACTTGGAGCCAAAACCGCCATCCTAGCTCTTCCCATTGGAGTCGAAAATACCTTCAAGGGAATTGCTATGCTTCTTGAGAAAAAAACTATCATTTGGCAGGGAGACGAAACCGGCGCCAAATACGACATCACCGAAGGTTTCCCTGCCGACATGGAAGCAGAGTGTGAGAGTGAAAGAGCCAAACTTGTTGAGTCTATCGTTGAAACAGACGAAGCTTTAATGGAAAAATACCTAAACGGCGAAGAACCCTCCATGAAGGATCTTAAAACCGCTCTCCGCAGAGCTACGATTGCCAACGAAATTGTTCCTGTTTTTCCTGGTTCATCTTTAAGAAACAAAGGTGTTCAGCCACTCCTTGATGCTGTTGTTGATTTTCTTCCCTCTCCTCTCGACATTGCCGACACTGCTGGAACCAACCCCAAAACCGGTGAGGTAGAAACCAGAAAACCCAGTCCAGACGAATCCTTTGTCGGCCTGGCTTTCAAAATTCAAGCCGACCCCCACGTTGGAAAAGTTACCTATGTGCGTCTTTACTCTGGAAAAATTACTGCCGGTTCTTACGTCTTTAACGCCAGTAAATCCGAACGTGAACGTCTCGGTCGCTTGATGCTTATGCATGCCAACACTCGTGAGGAAATTCAAGAAGCCAGAGCCGGAGAAATTGTCGGCATTGTTGGTCTTAAGGCCACCAAGACAGGGGACACTCTCTGTGAAGAAACCCGACCTATTGTTCTCGAATCTATCGACTTCCCGGATCCTGTTATCTCTCTTGCAATAGAACCAAAAACAAAAGCCGATCAAGAAAAACTCGACATTGCCCTCGGTCGTCTAGCTGAAGAAGATCCTACTTTTAAAATCAAAACCAACCATGAAACGGGTCAAACCGTCATTGCTGGTATGGGTGAACTTCACTTGGAAATTCTTGTTGACCGTCTTCGTCGTGAATTCAAGGTCGATGCTACAACTGGTGCTCCTCAAGTGGCTTATCGAGAAACAATCACCAAAGAAGCTAGGGGTGAAGGTAAATATATTCGTCAATCGGGTGGTCGTGGTCAGTATGGACACGCCATTCTAGTCGTCACTCCTAAACCTCGTGGTGAAGGGTTTACTTTTACCAATAAAATTGTCGGTGGAACCATTCCTCGCGAGTTCATTAATCCTATTGAAAAAGGTGTTCGTGAAGCTCTCGACAACGGTCTTATCGCCGGTTTCCCTATGGTAGACCTCGACGTCGCTGTTGTTGATGGAAGTTTCCACGAAGTCGACTCTTCCGAAATGTCCTTCAAAATTGCAGGTTCAATGGCTCTTCAAGACGCCGTTAAACAAGCCGGTGCCGTTATTCTTGAACCAATTATGAAAGTTGAAGTTACTACCCCGGAAGCCAACATGGGTGATATTATCGGTGATCTTTCGGCCAGACGTGCCCAAATTGGTGGCACAGCTCAACGTGGTAATGCTCGTGTTATTACGGCCACGGTTCCTCTTTCCGAACTCTCTGCCTATGCCACGGCCATTCGTTCACTTACCGCCGGACGTGCCTCTTATTACATGGAGCCAAGTCATTACCAAGAACTTCCTAACAACATTGCCTCCAAGTTATTGAAAAATCCCGCATAATAGAGTAAAATCTGCTAAAATAAATAGGCTTAAAACGCTAATATTATAAATAATTAAAAAAAATTAACAAAAATGGCTACATACCAAAGAACCAAACCTCACGTTAATATCGGTACTATCGGTCACGTTGACCACGGTAAGACCACATTAACTGCTGCTATTACTACAACTTTAGCTGCTCAAGGACTTGCAGAAGCACTTCCTTTTGATCAAATCGACAAATCTCCCGAAGAGAGAGAGCGTGGAGTTACTATCAACATTTCCCACGTTCCCTACGAGACAAAAATTCGTCACTACGCTCACATCGACTGTCCAGGTCACCGCGACTACATCAAAAACATGATTACCGGTGCTGCTCAGATGGACGGTGCTATCTTGGTCGTCGCTGCTACTGACGGTCCTATGCCTCAAACCAAAGAGCACTTACTTTTGGCCCACCAAGTTAACGTCCCTCGTTTAGTCGTTGCTTTAAACAAATGTGACGCTGTTCAAGATGAAGAGCTTCTCGAACTTGTTGAGATGGAAATAAAAGAGCTTTTGAAAAAATACAAATTCGAAGAAGACACTCCAATTGTTCGCGTCTCCGCTCTAAAAGCTCTTGAAGGCGACAAAGAAGCCCAGGCCGGTATCATGAAACTCATGGACACCGTCGATACCTGGATTCCTGAACCTGTTCGTGACCTAGACAAACCCTTCCTTATGCCCGTTGAAGACGTTTTCTCAATCAAAGGTCGTGGCACAGTCGTTACCGGACGTATCAGTACTGGAATCGTCAAGATTGGTGATGAAATCGAAATTGTCGGTATTAAAGACACCACCAAATCTGTTGTTACCGGAGTCGAAATGTTCCATCAACAGCTCGAACAAGGTCAAGCAGGCGACAATGTCGGTCTACTTCTCCGTGGAATTGAAAAAGATGATGTCCAAAGAGGTCAAGTTCTGGCCAAACCTGGTTCCATCACTCCTCACACCAAATTCGAAGCCGAGGCTTATATCCTAGGTAAAGATGAAGGTGGTCGTCACACTCCTATGTTCACTGGCTACAAACCCCAGTTCTTTATCCGCACCACCGATGTTACCGGAGAGGTCAAACTTCCAGAAGGTGTCGAGATGATTATGCCTGGAGACAACGCCAAAATGAATGTCGAACTTATCCAACCAATTGCTATGGCCGATGGCCAAAACTTCGCTATCCGTGAAGGTGGTCTCACCGTCGGCGCTGGAGTTATCACTAAGGTTATCGCCTAAACTACGATATCCATTAAATTGCACATTTATTCTTCTTGAAAATGACAGACCAACCACGTATCCGCGTCAAACTAAAATCTTTCGATCATCGTGTTATCGATGAGGCTGCTAAGAAAATCATTCAGGCAGCCTTAGTTTCCGGCGCTCAGGTGGTTGGTCCCGTTCCCCTGCCCACCAAGAAGAAGGTTATCGTCGTTACCTCTTCGCCTCACACCGATAAAGATGCCCGCGAACAGTTCGCCATCCTTACTCACAAGAGGCTTATCGACATTGTAAATCCTACCAACAAGACTATTGATTCACTTCAGCACCTTGATCTTCCTGCCGGTGTTGGAATTGAAATCAAGATGTAACCTGAATGTCGCTATCTTTAAATAACTAAAACCCCCTTTCCGTTTTTCGGTTTCCCCGAAAATCGGGGGCGTTTTATATTAATAAAAAATGAACAAACAAGTATACGCAACCAAGACAGAAATGTCACAGACCTTCGTCGAAGGTAAGCGGATCCCCTTGACCGTCCTCACGGTAGATCCTCACGTGGTTATTTCTCAAAAAACTATTGATAAAGACGGATACCAAGCCACAGTCTTAGGTATTGGAAACAAAAAGAAGGCTAACAAACCTCTTGCAGGTTTTCTTAAAAAAGTCGGCTTTGGCACAACTCCTAAATCAATTAGAGAAGTCTCCGAAGAAGTTACCGATGTTAATTTGGCCGAAATCTTAGTTCCTGGTTCCCTAGTCAACGTCACTGCTACCTCCAAAGGCAAAGGCACCTCCGGTGTTATGAAGCGTTGGGGTATGCACGGTGGTCCCCGCACTCACGGTCAGTCCGACAGAGGTCGTGCTCCCGGCTCCATCGGTCGAGGCACCACTCCTGGTAGAGTTGTCAAAGGCAAACACATGGCCGGCCGCATGGGTAACGTCAACGTCACTATCGAAAACTTGAAAATTCACTCATTTGATGCGCAGACAGGTATCCTTCAGATTACCGGTTCAATTCCCGGTTCCCGCGGCGCCGTTACTAAGATCACTATTTTATAAACTATGGCTACTAAAAAAGTTCTCACAACCGAGCCCAAGGATCTTTCGATTTTCAACAAGGAAGTCTCACCATCACTTCTTGCTCAGGCAATCTATGTTTACCAGGAAAATTCTCACGTTGGAGTTTCCAAAGTCAAAACACGTGGAGAAGTTGACTTCACTAAAAAGAAAGTCTACAAACAAAAAGGTACCGGTAATGCTCGTCATGGTGCTAAATCCGCCCCTATCTTTGTCGGTGGTGGCGTAGTTTTTGGTCCTCGTGGCTTGAAACTTACCCCCAAATCCCTCAACAAAAAAATGAAAATTAAGGCCCTTCTTGGTGCTCTCTCACTCTACAACAAAGAAAAACGACTCTCCCTACTGGACACGGCCGCCATCAAAGACTCTTCGACCAAATCCGCCCTCAGTTCTCTAGGTACAGACAAACTTGGACTTGTTCACTTTAATGAAGACACCAAAACACTCAAATCTATCGGAAATCTGGACAACGTGGTTCTTCTCTCCGCCAATCGTCTTAATGTTTACAAAGTGGTCCAAAGCCCCAAGATTGTCCTTACTCCTAGTGCCTATACCCACTTAGTCGAAAGATTGAAATCTGTTTTATCGACCAAATCTAAATAACCATGTCTACACCTTTAATTCACCAAAATACCATTATTAGTCCGGTCGTCACTGAGAAAAGTTATGCTCTTTCGGCTCTCGACAAGTACGTTTTTAACGTAGCTCCCAGTGCCAGTAAATATCAGATCAAAAAAGCGGTTGAAGATCTCTTCAAGGTTAATGTTCTTAGCATCAACACCGTAAAACACGGCTCCAGACCAATGAAATCCAGAAAAACAGGTCGCCATGTTACCCTTCCTGTGAATAAAAAAGCCATAGTTAAAATTAAAGCCGGTCAAAAGATCGAACTCTTTAATACTGTTAAATCATAAAGATTATGAAGACCAAAGCACCCAAAAAACTAAGAAAATTAAATCCTAAATCGTCAGGCCGTAATTTTTCTGGTAAAATAACAGTTCGCCATCAAGGTGGTCGCGAAACACGTTTTCTCCGTCATATTGACTGGAAGCGTAATGTTGCGCTGACCGCTAAAGTGGCTTCTATCGAATACGACCCAAATCGTACCGCCGATATTGCTCTTTTAGTCTATGGAAATGGTGTTAAAGACTACATTCTTGCCCCGCAAGGACTTAAAGTCGGAGACGTCATTATTTCTTCCGAAACCGCTGAAATTAAAATCGGTAACTGTTTACCCTTAAAAAATATCCCGATTGGTATTCAGATTCATAATCTGGAAATCACCCCCGGAAAAGGTGCTCAAATGGTCAGAAGTGCCGGAAACTACGCCACGGTTCAGTCCAAAGAAAGCGAGCTAGTCTCTGTCAAACTTCCTTCGGGTGAAATCCGCATTTTCAAAGGTGATTGCAAGGCCACTATCGGCAGTCTCACCAACGAACATCACAAAGAAGAAATCATTGGCAGCGCCGGTCGTGCCCGCCACATGGGTCGCCGTCCTTCGGTTCGTGGTGTTGCTCAAGATCCTAGATCTCACCCTCACGGTGGTGGAGAAGGTCGTTCTGGAGTCGGTATGAAATCTCCTAAATCCCCTTGGGGCAAGAGAACCATGGGCAAGAGAACCAGAGACAAAAAGAAATACAGTAATAAATCAATTATTAAACATCGCTACAACCATTAATTATGTCTAGAAGTTCGGTAAAAGGACCATATGTTGATGAGAAGCTCATCATTAAAATAGAGCGACTCAAAAACTCGGGCAGAAAAGAGCCTATCAAAACCTGGGCAAGATCCTCACAGATCCCCCCGGAATTTGTTGGCTACACTTTTTCGGTCCACAACGGTAAAGTCTTCAAGGATGTTTTCATCACCGAAGACATGGTTGGACACCGTTTAGGAGAGTTTTCTCTCACCAGAACTTTCCGAGGTCATGGACGTATCGTCAAGAGACTCTTAACCAAAACCTAAAATACTATGGCTACTCTTAATAATAAAGAAAACTCCAATATCATTACTGCACGTGCCAGTCACGTGTTGTCTTCGCCTCGTAAAACCAATCTTATTCTTAAGGCTCTAGTTGGACGTCCCGCTCTTCTCGCAATCAAACAGTTAGCTGTCATCCAAAAAAGAGCTTCAGATCCCGTAGCTAAGCTCATCAAACAGGCCATTGGCAACGCTGTCTCACTCAAACAAGCTTCTCCAGACTCTCTTATAATCAACTCGGCTTTCGCCACCAAAGGTCGCACCATCAAACGTGCTCACATCGGTGGCCGTGGTCGCACCAAACCTTACGAGAGAATTTCTTCCCACCTAACCCTAAGCCTTAGGGTCGTCACACCCAAGATCACCGCTCCTAAAGCTGAGGTTAAACCCAAGGTTGAAGTTAAAGAGGTCAAAAAAGAAACAATCAAAAAAGTAAAAGCAGCCACCACTAAAAAAACTAAATAACATGGGTAAAAAAGTTAATCCAACCATTTTTAGAACCGGATACATCTTCCCAACCAAGTCCGTCTGGTACAGTAACTTCAAAAACTACGCTAAGTTTGTTCTTGAAGACAACAGTATTCGCCGTTTTTTGGAAGAAAAGTTGAAGCTTGCTGGCATCACCAACATCGAAATTAAACGTAGTATTAACACCGTTGACATTTTCATGTATGTTTCTCGCCCCGGTGTCGTCATTGGTCGCGGAGGCTCTTCCCTCGAACAGCTCAAAAAAGACATTGAAAAACTTCTCAAAATTGATCTCAAGGTCAAAAACGCCATCAAGATTAATCTCCATCCCATGGAAATCAAAAATCCTGAACTTTCTGCTGGTATCATCGTCGACCGTCTCAGTAACCAGCTTGAACACCGTTATCCTTTCCGTCGTGCCGCCAATCAAGCCATCGAAAAAGTTATGGCTGCCGGCGCTAAAGGTGTCAAAATCGTTTTTGCTGGCCGTATCGATGGAGCTGAAATTGCCCGTACCGAAAAATTCAAACAGGGTCGTATCCCTACCCAAACCCTTCGTGCCAATATCGACTATGTTGAAAAGCCAGCCCTAACCCGCTCAGGCTACGTTGGTATTAAAGTCTGGATTTATACCGGAGACATCATCATCTAAAAAACCAAAAAGACTATGCTACAACCATCAAGACGAAAATATAGAAAAGAATTCCGAGGTTCCATGGGTGGTGTCGCCACCAGAAGTAACTTTTTAGCCTATGGAGACTACGGTATCAAAGCCGAAGGTTGTGGCTGGCTCACCGCTGCTGAAATCGAGTCTGCTCGTCGTACCATCACTCACCACACAAAACGTGTCGGTAAATTTTTCCTTAGAGTTTTCCCTCACAAACCAATTGGTTGGAAGACCCCTGGCGCCCGTATGGGTTCCGGAAAATCTGATGTTTCAGCTTATGTCGCCGTCGTGAAACCTGGTCAGATCCTTATGGAACTTTCCGGTGTTAGTCGTGAAGTTGCTGCCGAGGCTATTCGTCTTGCCGGTCACAAAATCTCCGTTAAAACCAAATTTATAGAAAAAGACAATGCCTAAAACCAAGATCGAAACTCCTATCGAAACCCTAGACGAGCTAAAAATTAAATTGGCTGATATCAAACTGAAAATTAAAGCCGGTCAGGAAAAAAACACCAACGCTCACAAGAAAACCAAAGTTCAAATTGCTCAATTGCTATCAAGATCAAAATAATATGAAAAAACACTTAACTGGAACCGTCAAAAGCGCCAAAATGATCAAAACTGCTGTTGTTGATGTGGTTCATTTCCAAGTTCACCCCAAATACCTCAAACGTATCAAGGTCAACAAGTCCTACACCGCTCACAATGAAATCGGAGCCAAAGAAGGCGACAGTGTCCGTCTCGAAGAAACCCGACCTATTAGTAAAAACAAACACTGGCAAATAACTAAAGTTCTATGATTCAACTAAGATCAGTCCTCAATGTTGCCGATAACTCTGGTGCCAAACTAGTCAAGGTCATTCTTGTTCATGGTGGTTCTCACCGCAGATTTGGTTTTGTGGGTGACATCGTCACCGCCGCGGTTGAAGGTGCAGACGCCAGCGGCACCGTTAAAGACAAGCAAGTTGTTAAGGCCGTCATCGTTCGTTGCCGTAAGGAAACCGGTCGTTCCGATGGTACTTACGTCCGTTTTGATGACAACGCCGTCGTTATTATTGACTCGATTGCTGGTAAGCTACCTCTCGGAACTCGTATCTTTGGACCCATTGCGAGAGAGGTTAAAGACAGAGGATTTGCCAAAATTGCTTCCTTAGCACCCGAAGTCGTCTAAAAGTATATGTTTAAATTTAAAATCAACGACACCATAAAAATCACCGCCGGCAAAGACAAAGGTCGCACAGGTAAGATCCTCAAAGTTCTTCCTCAAGACCAAAAAGTTTTAGTCGAAGGTCTCAATGTTTACAAAAAACACCTCAAGCCTAAGGGTAATGAAGCTGGTTCAATAGTGACTCTTCCTAGAGCCATTTCCACCGCCTCGGTCGCTCTTGTCTGTCCCAGTTGTGGCAAAGCCACCAGAGTTGGTTTCGATGCCAGCCAGACACCCAAGGTCAGAGTCTGTCACTTATGTCGTCAAGTTATTACCGGTGAAACCAAGAAAAAATGACACAAACTCTTAAAGAAAACTATTTAAAGACCATAAGGCCGGCTCTCCAAAAGGAACTCGGACTTTCTTCTATTGAAGCCACTCCAAAACTGGAGAAGATCACCCTCAACACCAGTTCTCGTGACTTCAAAACAGACAAAGAACTTCTTGCTAAGACAAAAGCCTGGATTGCTACCATTACCGGTCAGACTCCAGTCGAAACCAAGGCTAAGCATAGTATTGCTGCCTTCAATCTTCGTGAAGGTGAAGTTGTCGGCGTCAAGGTTACCTTAAGAGGCAATCGCATGTATGACTTTTTTCAGAAGCTGACCTCTATTGTTCTTCCTCGTATCAAAGACTTCCAAGGTGTTTCCAAGACTACTATCGATAGAAGTGGCAACTACACTCTCGGTCTTTCCGAGCAGATTGTGTTCCCCGAGGTCGAATATGATAAAATAGGCAGGATTCAAGGCTTGGAAATTACTATTTCAACGAGTGCCAAAGACGCCGCCTCTTCCTTAATGCTTCTCACCGCTCTCGGCATGCCTTTTACCAAAGAAGCAAAATAAGCTAAACATGGCTAAAACAAGTAAAATCGAAAAATCAAAAAGACTGAAAGGTCACTCGACCAGAGATCACCATCGCTGTCAGCTTTGTGGTAGACCTCGTGGTGTTATCCGTATCTTCGGATTATGCCGCTTGTGCTTCCGCGAGTTAGCCCACAAAGGTGAACTTCCGGGCGTCTACAAAATGTCAAAATAATATGGATACAATCGCAGACTTCATCACCATTATAAGAAACGGCTATCTCGCAAAAAAAGATACAGTCGTGGCCAAACATACCATCATCAGTGAGGAAATAGCCAAACTCCTTAAAGCCGACGGTTTCATCGTCGATTACTCGGTCGAAAATACCAAACCTTCGAAGAAAATTATTGTAACCCTCCGCTATTTTGACAAGAATCTTCCCGCCATTACAGGCATCAAACGCATCAGTAAGGGAAGTGTCCGTATCTACTCCGGCTTCGACGAGATCCCTCAAGCTCTCTCTGGTGCCGGTACTACTATCATCTCTACATCAGCAGGTCTTATGACCGGCAAAACCGCTCGCGAAAAGCATCTCGGCGGTGAAGTTATCTGTCAAATTTGGTAAAAAAATATGAGCCGCATTGGACGCAAACCACTATATCTCCCTGAAACTGTCAAAGTCGAAAAACTAGACGGTCTACTTAGATTCACCGGTCCCAAAGGAACCCTTGAATCCGTAGTTCCCAAAGGTATCGAAGTTGAACAAAAAGACAACATTCTAAACTTCACCCGCGAAAACGACATTCCCGCCACCCGTGCTCTTCATGGCCTTGCGCGTCGTTTGGCGGAGAACTGTGTCAAAGGAGTCACCGAAGGTTTTGAAAAACACCTTCAGCTCTTAGGTACTGGTTACCGTGTTGCCAACTCCGGCGAAGGGATTTCTTTATCTCTCGGTTTTAGTCACCCCGTCATTTTCAAAAAAGTTCCCGGAGTCAACATTGTCGTCGAAGGTCAAGACAAGATTCACATCACCGGAATTGACAAACAACTAGTTGGCCAAGTTGCCGCCAACATTAGAGAGCTCAAGAAACCCGAGCCTTACAAAGGCAAAGGTATTCGCTATGCTGATGAAGTCGTCATCAAGAAACAAGGCAAGACCGCTACTAAAACAGCCGCTTAATTAATTTATTAACAAAAATGATTCAAAACACCTTAACCTCTAAGGCCAGAAGACAGCACCGAGTACGTGCCAAGCTTTTAGCCGGAACCAACCTCCCCCGACTCACTGTTCTTCGTTCAAACCAGAACATCGGGGCTCAAATTATCAGAAAAGATGGACATGTTTTGGCAGCCGTCACTTCCCAGTCCCTCAAATCCTTTAAGGGAACCAAACTAGCTCAAGCTGCGGAAATTGGAACTCTCTTGGGCAAAATAGCCAAAGAAAACAAAATTGACAGTATTGTTTTTGATCGCGGTGCCTACCGTTTCCATGGTCGCGTCAAAGCATTAGCTGAGGCAGTCAGAGAATCAGGAATTAAATTCTAAAATCACATGAATCCTTCAAATAACTCAAACAACAATCGTGGTAGAGGAGATCGTCCCCAACAAGATGGTTTCGAACAAGTTCTTCAAATCCGCCGCGTTAGTAAAAAGACCCAGGGTGGTAGTAACGTTTCTTTCTCTGCCCTAGTCGTTACGCCAAAGCCCCAAACGTTGCCGATGCTATCAAAAAAGCCGTTCGTCTCAGTAATCGTGACCTCGTTCAGGTTCCTCTGGTAAATGGAACCATTCCTTACGAAACCATCTCTAAGTTTGGTGCTTCCAAAGTACTCTTCCGTCCGGCTCCCAAAGGTACCGGCATTATCGCTGGTTCCTCCATTCGTGCTGTCGTAGAGGCTGCCGGTGTTACCGACATCGTCTGTACTACCTTTAAAGCCCTTAAACAAGTCGAGTCTCTTGCCAAGAAATACGCCCTCTTAAAAGAACTTAAAGTTAAAGCCTAAATCCTATGAACTTATCTAACCTCCCTCAATCAGTCAAAACAGGAAAGAAACGCCTTGGTCGCGGATTTGGTTCCGGAGTTGGTGGTCACACCGTTGGTCATGGACAAAAAGGTCAAAAAACTCGTGGAGTTATCCCTTTGTGGTTTGAAGGTGGTCAACTTCCAATTGTCAGACGTACCCCTTTCATCAAAGGCAAGCACCGTTTCCAGGTAATCAAACTTCAACCAATCACCGTCAACTTTGATATTCTTACTAGCTACTTCGAAGATAAAGCTGTAGTCGATACTGCCTCTTTGGTCAAGACACTCAAGGTTAGTGACAAAGAAGCTAAACGTGGTTTTAAGATAATCAGCACAGGTAAACTTGAGAAGGCTCTTGAGGTCAACGTTCCTGCCTCTGCTGGAGCCATTAAAGCCATCGAAAAGGCTGGAGGTAAATACGTTTTTGTCAATAAATAAATAATTAGAAGTATTTCAAAAAAAAGGGCCCCCGATGGGGCCTTTTTGTGCTCAGGTAAACTCCCATAATACAAAAAAATGATATATTTTGATATAATACCCGGGCAACTTTAAATTCATATTCAATATCGTAAAAGGAGAAAAACGATGGAAGAAAAATTGCTGTTGAGAGATCACATGCGTTGCACACGGTTAATCCAAAGACTCGAGAAACCAATCGGTCGTGCTAGCCCCTTTTCTTTTGGTGGAGGCCTTAAAAATGGTGGTCTCTCCAAAGAAGCCATGGATGTTCTGGGGGATATCTTTAATTTTGACTACATGGGATCTAGCGAGTTCGAATGGGGCGCTGTGCCGGCGGCCTTGAACTTCATTGCCGAACAGTCAAGTCTCAAGACCATTGTTTCTGGTGAAACGCAGGGGGTTTTCTATATCTGTCCCCAGAGTTACGAAACAGGCGTCATCGCCGTCATCAAAGCTCTCTTGGATGGTGCGGGTTATCCGACAGAGTCAATCACCCTGATGAATATAATCAGGACAAAGTTGGTTGGTTGGAGTTGGATAACGGCTTCTTCTTTTTTGTCGACAAGGACATGTTCGAAAAGACAAAAGCTCTTTTCGAAGTGTCATAACAAAATCTGTTTTACCCACCCCTCATCAGGTGGGTTTTTCTTGGTGTTAAAATACCTTTTGTCTAACTAAGTTTCAAGCCAACTGCTAAAATAAAACCAATGAATAATTTATTAGCTCCCTTACGTGCTCTGCTCAAGATTCCCGAACTTCGTCGTCGCTTGGTCTTTACTGCCATTGTTATCGCCATCTTTCGTCTCGTTGCTCACGTTCCCGCTCCGGGAATAAATCTTGCCGCCCTTAAGGAGATGTTCAACTCGTCTGCTTTTTTGTCTCTTCTCGACGTCTTTTCCGGCGGTACTCTTGGAAACTTCTCCATCATGGCTCTTGGTCTTAACCCCTACATCAACGCCTCTATTATCTTTCAGATGCTCGGTATGGTCATTCCCAAGCTTGAAGCACTTCAAAAAGAAGGGGACTACGGCCGTCAAAAAATTAACCAGTACACTCGTCTCCTCACCATTCCTCTTTGTTTCCTTCAAGGTATTGCTCTTATTTTTCTTCTCCAAAAACAAGGTCTCACCACTACCAATGATCCTCTTCAGCTCGCCTCCATTGTCTTTACTCTTGCCGCCGGTACTTCCTTTCTCATCTGGCTTGGAGAACAGTTAAATGACTACGGTCTAGGAAATGGTATCAGTCTCATTATCTTTGTTGGCATCGTTACTCGTATTCCTATAAGCATTATGCAGACCATTTCTACCATTGATCAAACAAGAATCTTCACCTACCTTATCTTTCTTATCTTTATTGTCGCCGCTATCTATGCCATTGTGCGAACAGGTGAAGCCGTTCGTGAAATTCCCATTCAGTCCGCCCGTCGTGGCGGGGGAGCCTCTTACGGCGCAGTCGCCAGTAGCCATCTCCCTCTCCGTTTGAATCAGGCCGGTGTCATCCCAATTATCTTCGCTGTTTCCTTTATGCTCATTCCCGGAATGCTCAGTCAGGTCTTGGGTCGCGTCAATCAGCCAGCGCTAGCTAGTTTTGCTACCACCTTAAGTATTTTGTTGTCTCCGAACTCCGTTCTTTACAACGTTCTCTACTTTGTTCTGGTGGTCGCTTTTACCTACTTTTATACCGCCGTTGTTTTCAATCCGGAAAAAATTGCCAAAGATCTTCGTTCCTCTGGATCATTCATTCCCGGTATAAGACCCGGTCCTGACACTGTTGATTATCTAAATTTTATCCTCGGTCGTATCACTCTGGTCGGAGCCAGTTTCCTGGGTCTTGTAGCCGTTCTCCCCTCAATTATGTCCGGGTTTACTGGTATTTCCTCACTAGCTATTGGCGGTACCAGTGTCCTCATCGTCGTCTCGGTTGTTCTCGAGATCTTAAAGACCATCAACTCCCAGCTCTATATGCACAGTTACGACAAATTCTTGGATTAGTATGAATTTAATTATCTTAGGTCCCCAAGGGTCGGGAAAAGGCACTCAAGCAAAACTCCTGGCGGAAAAATTTGGTCTCAAACATATCTCTACCGGTGAACTTCTTCGTGCCGAAGCCGAAAGTGGCACGGAAAAGGGCAAAATCATCGGTAAAATCCTCGAAAGCGGAGAACTCATCCCCTTTGAAACCGTCATTCAAGTCCTCGAACCAGCACTCCTTTCCAGCAAATCCGGCTTCATTCTAGACGGCACTCCTCGGGACATCAAACAGCTTGAGTATCTCGACTGGTTGTTAAAGGAAAAAGACATCAACCTCGACAAAATAATCTTACTGGACATTCCCCGCGAAGTAAGTCTTTTTCGATTATCCAAGAGAGCCGAAATCGAACATCGTTCCGACGATACCCCCGAAGTTATCGGCGCCAGGCTTGATATTTACGAAAAAAATACCCTTCCTGTAGTCGAAACTTATCGCGAGCGAGGAAAACTCCTCGTCATCGACGGTACTCCGGATATCGAGACTATCTTCAAGGACTTAGTTACTAAGCTGGAACCACTCGTCAAATGACCAAACTCGAAATCATGACTGAAGGAGGTGCCCGTTTAGGCTGGATCAAGGGTCAGTTAATGAAATCCATCAAAGCCGGCGTTACCCCTCTCGAAATCGAGGCCTTAGCCGACAAACTAATTAAAGAAGGTGGAGATAAAGCTTCATTCAAGATGGAGCCTGGCTATCGTCACGCCACCTGTATCAACATCAACGAAGGTATGGTTCACGGTATCCCAAACTCCATCCCTTTCAAACCGGGAGACGTCGTCAAAATCGACATGGGTCTTTTTCACCACGGTTACCATCTCGACACTGCCGTTACTGTGCAAGTTCCTCCCTATGACGAAAAAATATCCCGATTTTTGGAGACAGGTCAAAAAGCTCTCCAGGCTTCTATCGACATTGCCCTTCCTGGAAACTCGGTTTTTGATATTGGGCAGACTATGCAGCAAATCATCGAAGGAGCCGGATTTAACGTAGTTAGAGACCTTACAGGCCATGGAATTGGTCGTAAACTGCACATGGACCCCTATATTCCTTGCTTTGCCGACAGCCACAATAAAAAAGACATTCTCCAGCAAGATCAGACCATCGCCATCGAAGCTATGTACACCCTGGGCGACTGGCACCTGGTAGAAGATCCCGATGGCTGGACACTATCCACCCAAGACCATTCGACTACAGGCTATTTTGAAGAGACTGTCTACCTTACCTCAGACGGCCCTATCGTGCTTACAAAACTAAAAGACACGCTTGACTAGCGCTTTTTATTATTATCTGTTAAAATAACGCTCGTACAACTTAAATATGGCTAAAAACCAGATGACTGAGGTAAACGGAGTCGTTTCCGAGGCTTTACCCAATACACAATTTCGGGTAACTCTCGAAGACGGCAGAGAAATCTTGGCTCATCTTGCAGGTAAAATGCGACTATATCGCATTCGCGTGATGCCCGGTGACAAGGTCAAGCTCGAAATGAGCCCCTACGACACCGACAAAGGCAGAATCACTTACAGGCAAGGTTGATCCTTTTCGACTCCCCGTTTGCTTTATAATACAAAAATATTTATTAACTAAAAACTAAACACGCATGCGCGTTCAATCGTCAGTCAGACCCAGATGCAAAAACTGCAAAATTATTAAACGCCACGGTAAGGTGTTCATTATTTGCACCACCCCACGCCATAAACAGCGTCAGGGATAATTAATATATAAAAACATGCCTAGAATAGCCGGTATCGACATCCCAAACGAAAAAAGAATTGACATTGCTCTAACATATATCTTTGGAATTGGTGATAAAGTCGCCAAAGATATTCTCAAAATAGCCAAGGTTGAACCAAATATTCGTACTAAAAACCTAACTTCAGATGAGTTCAAGGCCATCCAAGCCGCAGTTGAAACTCTTCCAACAGAAGGTGAACTCCGAAAGATCAATCGCGACAACATTGAAACCCTAAAAAGAATTCAAACCTATCGCGGATCCCGTCACTCCATGGGCCTTCCCGTTCGCGGTCAAAGAACCCGCACCAACGCTCGTACCCGTAAGGGAAAGAGAAAGACCATCGGCGCCATCTCCAAAGAAGCCGCCACCCAAACAGAAACCTCAGCCGTAAAAAAATAATCTAACAAAATGCCAGAAACAAAACCAGAAATCACTACTCCCGAAATAGTCGCCCCCGTAACCTCACCTAAAGTGGCTACCAAAGGGAAAAAAGCATCAGCCGTTCACTTCAAGGGCGGTCAGGGAAAGATGTACGTCAAGTCTACTTTCAACACTACCTACGTTTCCTTCACCAACATGAATGGTGATGTTGTTTGTTGGAGTGCTGCCGGCACCTGCGGATTTAAAGGTGCCAAGCGTTCTACCCCTTTCGCCGCGACCACTATTATTGAAGAAGGCACCAGAAAAGCTAAATCCCTAGGACTTACCGCCGTTGAAGTTTTTCTCAAAGGACCTGGTCCTGGGAAAGACGCCGCACTTCGTGTGTTAAAAACATCCGGAGTTGAAATCAACTTACTGGCTGACACCACTCCTATTCCTCACAATGGTTGCCGTCCTAAGAAAACCAGAAGAGTCTAATAAAAAAATCAAGAAAACAAAACATGGCTAAATACATCGACCCCAAATGCAGACTCTGTCGCCGCGAAGGCGTCAAGCTCTATCTTAAAGGAGAACGTTGTTTCTCCCCTAAATGTCCTATCGAAAAGACAGGCGCCCAAATTCCTGGTCAGCACGGAAAAAAGAGATCCCATGGTCGTATCTCCGGTTATGGCATCCAGCTTCGCGAGAAGCAAAAAGCCAAACGTTCATATGGCGTTCTTGAGGGTCAGTTCCACAACTACTATGACATCGCTATCAAATCTACCGAAAATACCGGTGAAGTTCTCATGCAGCTTCTCGAATCTCGCCTGGACAACATCGTTTTCCGTTTTGGATTCGTTACGTCCAGATCTTTGGCACGTCAGCTCGTTACTCACGGTAACGTCAAAATTGATGGCAAGAAAGTTGACATTGCCTCCTACATCACCAAACCTGGTCAAACAGTTTCTCTTACCGAAAAAGCTACCAAGTTTGTTTTTGTCTCTCCTAACTTGACCGAAAAGAATGTCCCCGCCAAATGGTTATCTAAAAAAGGTGCCGAAGGAAAAATCGATCGTCTTCCTACTCGTGAAGAAATCGGTAGCGACATCAAAGAGAATCTTATTATCGAGTACTACTCAAGGTAATTAATTTAGTAATTAAAAACAAAAGAAAATGTTAGAACCAAATTTCAAAGTTTCCGTCAAGAATATCGCTGTTAACTCCGCCGAAGTAATTATCGAGCCACTTCCTCAGAATTTTGGTCACACTCTTGGCAATGCGCTTCGTCGTGTTTTATTAACCTCTCTCGAAGGTGGCGCCGCTACCCGTGTCAAGATTGACGGTGTTACCCACCAGTTCTCCACTCTAGCCGGTATGAAAGAAGATGTTCTTGAGCTGATTCTAAACCTTAAGACTCTAAACTTTGCCGTCGACTCCGATGAACCTGTTGAAATCAAACTCAAAGCTTCAGGATCCTCTATTGTCAAAGCTTCTGACCTTGATCTTCCCGCCAATGTTACCCTGGCTAACCCAGACGTCATTCTTTGTCATTTAACCTCCGCCAAAGCTAAGCTTTCGGCTACCGTTACCGTCTCCAAAGGCATGGGCTATATCTCCGCCGAGGAAAACGCTACCGATGAAATAGGTGTCATTCCTCTAGACTCTTCTTTCTCACCTGTCATCAAAGCCAACTACACTATCGAAGCCGCTCGTGTCGGACGATCCAGTAACTATGACAAAGTTCGTCTAGTTGTTACCACCAACGGAACCATCTCCCCTGAAGAGGCAGTCAAGAGCGCTGCTCGTATCACTACCGGATTTTTTGACTACGTTAACTCCGCCGAAGCCTACATTCAGGAAGTGAAATCCAGATCCGTCATCGAAACCGCCGGTTTCGTCGACGATCTTGACCTTCCTACTCGTGTTCTCAACGCCCTGAAAAAAGCCGACATCAACAAGTTATCAGACCTTAAAGCTCTCACTCTCGCTGACCTTAAAAAAGTCAAAAACCTTGGCGAAAAATCTGCCATGCAGGTTATCGAAAAAGCAGGCGAGAAGGGCATTACTATTGAATAAATATGGGACGACGTCATCAATCAAAACTTCCAAAGCTCAACCGTGACTCAAACTCGCGTAAATCCCTCTTTAGGGTTCAGTTAAAGTCACTTATTGAGTATGGCAAGTTGACAACCACAGTAACAAAAGCAAAAATAATCAAACGCTTGTTTGATAAACTTGCTGCTAAGGCCACCGAAGGCACCCTGGCTTCTCGTCGCAATGTTGCTGCCACTCTCGGTTCACCGAAGTTGGCCAATAGACTGGTTGACTCCATCATCCCGGTCATGGGAGGACGCAAAAGTGGTTTTACTACCATTCAAAAAGTCTCTGTCCAAAAAGGTGATGCTACTTCTATTGCCACCCTTTCTTTGATGGCCATGCCTCCTGTAGTCGAGAAAAAAGTTGTCGAGAAAAAAGTCAAAGCCGCTCCTGTTGAAAAGACTAAAAAAGCCAAATAAATCCTATGAAAACAACTACTTTAAAACCAACCGATCTCAATAGAAAATGGCATCTTATCGATCTTGATGGCCAGATTCTTGGTCGTGTATCCACAGAAATTGCCAAACTCCTCATGGGAAAGGGAAAAACTCTTACCGGTGCACATCTTGATAATGGTGATTATGTTGTTGCCATAAACTCCGACAAAATTAAAGTTACCGGCAGAAAACTCTCCGATAAAATCTACTACTCTCACTCCGGTTTCCCGGGTGGTTTAAAAGATATCACTCTTCAAGAGTTACTCTCCAAAGACTCACGTAAGGTCATTGAAAAATCCGTTAAAGGTATGCTTCCCAAAAATAAACACCAACAGGACAGACAACGCCATCCTTACTCTCAGGAGTTGGGTCTTAACAAAAAAACCGAAAAATAAATATGGCACAAAAACTAACCAAAAAATCTAAAGTCGCCGTCAAACCGGTCAAAACCACTCCCGTCAAAAAAGGCGTTCTGGTTATGCCTAAAGAGTACTTCTCAGCTGTTGGTCGCCGTAAAACCGCCATTGCTCGCGTTCGCATCTGGCCGGGAAAACAAGAGCTCGTCATTAACGGCAAGCCTTTATCTGTATATTTCAAGGGTGAAACCATCAAGAAAATGATTTTCTCTCCCTTTGTCGTGGCCGACGTTTCAGGTCAATATACCGGTAGTATCAAAGTTTCTGGTAGCGGCATCATGGGTCAAGCCGAAGCCATCATGCATGGCATTGGCCGCGCTCTCATGAAAGCCGACCCCGAAAAATTCAAAAAGCTCATGCGCGACGGCGGTTTTCTTACCAGAGATCCTCGTATGAAA